>OIYR01000019.1_pt1 | contig 96836 bp, 94 predicted proteins | sample 1588221 | NCBI WGS metagenome assembly OIYR01 (sample SAMN03283292) | human gut metagenome | biome: human-associated habitat; material: feces | host: Homo sapiens | place: Peru | collected 2012
GGCAGGGTTCACATTTGAACTGTACCTTACAACTATAACCGGTGAAAATGAATACAATGTAACCGTAACTTTGCCATTGGAAACGCTGTCCGGCTTTACCGTCTGCCAGCTTCCGCTTTTTAATTTATGTAATACATAAACATTGTCTCCAGCCTTAATTCCACTTGCACAAATCGTTACTTTGATTCCTTTGGATGTATTCGTTGCAGACGGAACACTGATATCAGACATGGCCATGACGGTTGCACTTCCATTCTGTGCACTTGCCACAGCATTTGCCTGACGGTTTCCCTCGCGGTAAACATCTTTGTCCACATCCTTGAAAGAAACCGTGATAAGCTCATTGTTTGCATTATAACCGCTGCTTTCAACGGTTGTTGCCTTATTCAGCTCATAGGTTCTTTGAACCAGTGCCGTATCACTTGTTGGTGATGGATCTGCAAACACGGTTGTGCCCATTGTAAATACCAGCATCATAGCTGTCACAATCATTCTGTGCAATTTGGGGTTGGTGAAAGTTTTTTCGTTTTTCATTTTGGTTTTACCTCTCCGCACCCGCAAGAACCAACATAGTTCTTATTAACCTTTCCGCAGTTTTTGCATACCCATTCATCATTTGCTGCTTGAGAAATCGCTTGACTGTTAGGATTGGTTGCAATGGTGGCTTGATCTCTTAGATATTTTTCATATTCTTTATTTCCTTTTGCTTCTGCATTTTTAATAAGACAGAGAAATACTAATCCCATAATCCAAAAAAATATGCCCAGGAAAACAAGAAATACTAATTTAGGCTCATCGTGCCGTGAATGGTTTTCAATTAACCCTTTTGTATTTACTATTATAATAATTGTTCCGGCAATATCAAAAATAAGCTCAAATACCAGATAAATCCAAATCTCAGAATGTTCAGAACGATATTTTTTTAAAAAACCTGACTTGTCCATTAATTGCATCTAAATCTCCCCTTTAAATGAACCTTTTATTGTGCTTTTACTTCTCTGCAACCGCTTTATTTTTTAATATTTAGCTGTCCTCAAATCATCTTATATTTGATCATATAATGTTCAAGCATTTTAGCAAGATTATCGTAATAGCACCCTGTTACACTTAAAGAAAGTACAATTAATGACGCACATATAATTATGGTGATTAACGAGAATATACCGATATATATATCAAGCGAAAAAATTTGTCCGCCTAATAAAAACAGAACTATGATTACTGCTATTGAAAAAATAATTGCAATGATATAGAGAAACACGCAAAAGCCCCTCAGAGTATTGGGCTTATTTGCTTTGAGCCTGTCTAACATAAGGTTTGTCGGCTCTTTTACAGAAACAATATCAAGCAAATCGGCAAATGCATTATATTTGCAATAGTATCGTATGTATATTAAAACGGTGCTGAATGTTATCATCAGTATTGGAAAAATCGGCAGTGCAATAAAAGCCTGTTTAATTATTGAATATGAAATAATGCAGGCTATTGTTGAGATTAATGAAATAACCATATTTAAATAAAAAATAACTGCTCCGAACTTTCTATATACATTTGACGGCATAATAAAACCTTTCTTCTCAAACGGATAAACAGAGTTGCTTTTTTCATAATTTATCATATCGGCAAAGCAAAACATAGCGGAAAATTCTGTGTATGCAAAGAAAAGTGAGAGCAGGGCTGAAGTTAGCAAACCTATTTTTATAATTACGGTTGCTGTATTAATAATTGAAGTGAGGTTTCCCAAACCGGGCAGGCTTTCAAAAGGAATGAACAGTGCTGCTATACTGCATATAAATGAGAGTGTAGAAAAAATAAATACAATAATTGAATATGTTTTATAAATTGATGGTCTTGTGTACATAAATAATCCCTCCTGTATTTTTTATGTCATTAAATGATTAACTAAAAATCATATGAAATCATTCGACATTCCTCCCCAAAATTTTTTCATTGACAATATTATAAGCTATACTACCAATATTGTCAATATAAAAATACAAATATTGTATGTTATATTGTTAAAAAATACAACTATAATAGTAGTTGAGGTAGATAATATGAGTTTAAACGGACTTGGAAGCCGTATCAGAAAATTGCGGCAGGACAGAAATATAACACAAGAGCAACTTGCGGAGATGGTGGATATTTCCGTTAATTTTATGAGTCTTATTGAAAATGGCAGGAATATGAGTGTTGAAACGCTTGTAAAGATTGCAAATTCTTTGGGCGTTACCGTTGACTGCCTTTTAAGCGATGCGGTAGAAGTGAATGACGATGTAATATCAGCTCAGATAGTCCAAAATCTTTCTGCACTAAATGAGGATGAAAAATTGTATTTTCTCAATATGATAAAACAATACAGATCAATAAATAAATAACGACAGCTCAATTATCGTGAGCTGTCGTTTTTGGTATGTATTCAGGCAGTCATCTTGACTGCCGATATGTTTTGATGCAGTTAAAACAGCGTTATTCCGCACATATGCAATATCCAAAGTATAGCGCCGTATATTATAGATGCCGAAACGCCGTAAACAATAACGGGACCTGCAATAATAAACAGCTTTGCGCCCAGTCCGGCAATGTATCCCTCGGACTTAAATTCTATTGCAGGAGAGGATACAGCATTTGCAAAGCCTGTTATCGGTACAAGAGTACCTGCACCTGCGTGCTTTGCTATTTTGTCATAAACGCCGATTGCGGTCAGCAAAATGCCGAGAAAAATAAGCGTTACCGAGGTAAGCGTTTTGCTTGGATTTTCTTCAAGCCCCCACATTTGATAAAGCTCAAAAAGCACCTGACCGATCGTACATATAAGCCCGCCTACAAAAAATGCAACTATGCAGTTTTTAAAGATAGTGCTTTTGGGTGAGTTTTTCTTGACTATTTTGTCGTATTCTTTGGGTGAAATCATAAAAATCCCTCTTTGACGGTAAAAATTATTTATCCTTATTTTACCCCGATTTATAATATATATGTAATGTCCTGCTGAGATTTAATCAGTGTTTACTTAATTAATTATCGACAAAATAACGCTTATGTGATAAAATTACGTTAGGCAATCGGCAATTTACACCGATAAACAGCATACCGCATTTGTTTTAGAATATATTGCGTGTGCAAAAACGGGAGATATGAATATGAAATTAATACGTCCCCGCAGTTTTTTTGCGGTTATTTGTAATCTGATTACGGTCATATTATCAACAATTTCGGTATTGGGCTTTATACTTTATACAGGCGAGGGCAATATGAGCGGACATGGAGTTACGGCGTTTCGCTATTTTACGGTCGATTCAAATATTTTGGCTGCATTAAGCTGCTTGGCAATACTTCCGTTCAACCTAAAATCCCTTGCAACAGGTAAATATAAGCTGCCAAAGTGGGCTGTAGTATTTAAATATATCGGCACAACGGCAATTACCGTTACATTCCTGACCGTTATATGTTTTCTTGGTCCAATGCAGGGCTTTGACCTTATGTTCACGGGAAATAATTTGTATATGCACCTTATTTGTCCGGTGCTTTGCCTGTTTTCGCTCCTGCTTTGTGAAAGCGGTGCAAAAATCAGCTTTTGGCAGGGGCTGAGCGGCGTTTTGCCTAATATTATTTATGGGGTACTCTATTTTTACTTTGTTGTAATAGCAGAAATATGGCCGGATTTTTACGGATTTAATTACAACGGGATGTGGGCGCTGAGCGTTGCGGCAATGTTTGTAGGGTCTTTTATAATCAGCCTGCTGATGACGGTACTGTATAATTCGTTCGGCAAATTATTTAAATAAAATTTACAAAAATGAAAATGTTGTATGAATATTCATTCATAAATTGCCTGACATTTTACTTCTTTGCCTGCAAATAATATTTATATGATATTATAAGCGAAAATGATGCTTTTAATATCAGGTTTTGGAGCAATGTAAAGCTTTTGTTATTTCTTTGTGTGAAATATACATATTTTTTATTTCTTTATCAGAAAATATAACAAATCGAAATGCGGCTTGTTAATTATTAAAATAAAAGTAACATATTAATAACATTTTGAGTACAAGTTAGCCAAAAAAGGGTTACAGTTTTTATATTCCGTTGACTTTACTACAATTTTGTAGTATCATTTTCTTTAGAAGAATTGTTACGTTACATATGCGTAACCACAAATTGTAGTGCGTTTTAATTTATATGTAATATATATTGTGTTTTTTGGTTGTGGACACACCATATATTTGTTTTTGTACTATTACACCTATATCTTTATTGATCAACCCAAACAATACTGTATCGGAGTGTATTTATAAGTGGAAAAATTTGTTGTCACGGGCGGCAAACCGCTTTTCGGCGGTGTTAATATCAGCGGCGCAAAAAATGCGGCTGTTGCAATAATTCCTGCTGTTATTCTTTGCGACGAGCCGTGTCAGATAGAAAATATACCTAACATAAGCGACGTTGCTCTTATCAGCAGAATTCTTCAGCAGATGGGCGCAAAGGTCAGAAGAATTAATAAATCAACTTTATATATCGACCCTACTCATATTGCAACCTGCAATGCGGTCACCGATATGGTGCGCGGTATGCGTGCGTCATATTACCTTCTTGGTGCATTGCTCGGTAAATACGGCAAGGCTAAGGTAGCGCTTCCGGGCGGTTGTAATTTCGGAATCCGTCCCATAGATCAGCACCTCAAGGGCTTTGAAGCTCTCGGAGCAGAAACCCGTCTTGTTGACGGTGCAATTATTGAAGCAGAATGTAAAAACGGTCTTGAGGGTACTCATATCTATCTTGATGTTGTTTCGGTCGGCGCAACAATGAACATTATGCTTGCGGCCTGCAGGGCAAACGGTCTGACAATTATTGAAAATGCCGCAAAAGAACCGCACATTGTTGATCTTGCAAACTTCCTTAATTCTATGGGAGCAGATATAAGGGGCGCAGGTACGGATGTTATCAAAGTACGCGGCGTATCATATCTGCACGGTGTAACATATTCTATTATTCCCGACCAAATTGAAGCGGGAACTTATATGTGTGCGGCGGTTGCAACAAGAGGTTGCGTGACTATCAAGAACATTACTCCAAAGCATCTTGAGTCCATTACCGCAAAATTCCGTGAGATGGGTGTAAAGATTACCGAATATGACGAGGCGATAAAGGTGGACGCAACAGGCGGAAATCTAAAACGCTGTAACATAAAAACAATGCCTCATCCGGGTTTCCCGACTGATTGTCAGCCGCAGTTTACAGCATTGCTTACCGGAATTCCGGGTACGAGCATTGTAAATGAGAATGTATGGGATAATCGTTATCAGTATATCAGCGAGCTTATTCGTATGGGCGCTCATATTTCTGTTGAGGGCAGGCTTGCGATTATCGAAGGCGGAACGCCGCTTACAGCCGCTCCCGTAAAGGCAACAGACCTGAGAGCGGGCGCAGCTATGATAATTGCGGCGCTTCAGGTAAAGGGCACAACAGAGATCTCATGTATTCAGTATATTGAGAGAGGCTACGAGGACGTTGTCGAAAAGTTCAGAGCTATTGGCGCTGATATTAAAAAGGTTTATTTCACCGGTGACAACGATCAGGAGCTTGGAGCATAAGGTTTGATAATTTCTTGAAGTTTTCATATATAAAAGGCCGTTTCGTTTTGAGACGGTCTTTTTATGATGTTGACAAAAGATATGCGTTGTAAAATATTCTGAGATATGCTATAATACTTGCGGATTTAAGCCGGAGCAACGCTTTGCCGACAATAAGCAGAGCTTGCGGCGGATTGGAACAGTGCAAGGGAGCATTAGCTCCTCAGGGGTTCTGTACTTAGGTTATAAAGCTAAATGACAGGGAATGATTTTGTGGCAAGAGCAGTTCCGCTTTTCAGCGGCAGTAAAGGCAACAGCTATTACATAGGCAGTTTGACCGAGGGTGTTTTGATTGACGCAGGCAGGTCGTGCCGCCAAATCGAAAAAGCAATGGAGATAAACGGGCTGAGTATGAGCAGTATAGGCGCAGTATTTGTAACTCACGAGCATACCGATCATTGCAGTGCGCTTAGGGTGCTTGCAAAAAAATACGGATTTGAGGTTTATGCAAGTGCAGGAACGCTCAGAGAGCTTGAACGCACCAACAGGATAGACCCGAGTACCAAAACTGACATCATCAGCGATGAAGTTGCGATTGGAAATATGCTTGTACAGCGCATAGACACTCCACACGACGCAGCCGAAAGCTGCTGCTACAGAGTAACGTCGTCCGACGGAAAGTCGGCTTTGATAGCTACCGATATGGGGGTAATGCTCCCCGAGGTACGCAGTGCGGCGCATCAGAGCGACTTTGTTGTACTGGAATCGAATCACGATATTGATATGCTTAAAAACGGAGGTTATCCTTATCCGTTAAAACTTAGAATACTGTCAAGCAAAGGACATCTTTCCAACGACGCGTGTTCAAACGAGCTTGCCGAGCTTGTAAAGAGCGGCACTCTCAGGCTTATGCTCGGACATCTGAGTGAGCAAAACAATACTCCGCAAATTGCAAAAGCTACTGCAATTTCGGCGCTTGAAAATGCGGGAATGAAATGCAATACCGACTTTACGCTGAATATTGCGCCGACGGAAACAAATCTTACATCAGTAATTTTTTAGTGTATTATGTTAAAAATAAACATTATTTGTATAGGCAAAATCAAAGAAAAATATTTTACCGACGCCATAAACGAGTATGCAAAGCGGCTTTCGGCGTTCTGTAAATTCAGCGTGATCGAGTTGGCAGAGGAACGCATAAAAAGCAACACGCCGAACATTTCGCAGATAAACGAGGTTTTGCAGGCGGAGGGCAAGCGGATTTTGCAAAAAGTCAGCCCATCGGATTTTGTTGCGGCAATGTGTATTGAAGGCAAAATGCTGTCAAGCGAGGAGCTTGCAAAAACGCTTGAAGCCGTATCACTCGGCGGAAAGAGCACGGTGGATTTTATCATCGGCGGAAGCTACGGATTGAGCGACGAGGTGAAAAAAAGGGCGGATCTGCGCCTGTCAATGAGCAAAATGACCTTTCCTCACCAAATGGCAAGAATGATACTGTCCGAGCAGATATACCGTGCGTTTGAAATTTTATCAAACGGAAAATATCATAAATGACAACCGCCGCCCAAACGGAGATATATGCGTTTGGGTTATGCAGACAACAAGGAGTAAGCAATGGCACTTGACGGAATTTTTTTGCGCCATATAAAAAACGAAATAGAACAGCAGGCATTGCTTGCAAGGGTATCTCAAATCTACCAGCCGAACCGCGACGAGCTGGTATTTGTGTTGCATACATTCGGCGGAAGCAAAAAGCTTTTGCTGTCGTCAAGAGCAAATTCACCCCGTGTGAATTTTTGCGAAAAAACGCCCGAAAATCCTGCTCAGCCGCCTATGTTTTGTATGCTTTTGAGGAAGCGTATCGGAGGCGGAAAGCTGGTTTCGGTGCGCCAGGCAGGCTGTGACAGAATACTTTTTCTCGACTTTGAGTGTATAAACGAGCTTGGCGATACCGAGATTTTGACCGTGATATGCGAAATAATGGGAATGTACAGCAACATAATCGTTGCGGATAATAAAAGCGGCGTAATAATAGATTCTCTAAAGCGTGTTGACCTGACTATGAGCAGTCAGCGCCTTGTACTGCCGAATTTAAAATACGAGCTTCCTGCGCCCCAGGACAAGCTGAATATTCTTGACTCATCTCCACAAGAAATAACGGAAAAAATAAAATCACTTGAATGTGAAATGCCGCTTAATAAGGCGTTGCTCAGGGTTATTCAGGGCGTGTCGCCGATAATATGCCGTGAGCTTGAATACAGGGTTTGCGAGGGCGTCTCCAATCGGGTTGAGGGAGTACTCGAAGATAAACTTAACGTGGAGCTTGCAAACCTCAAAGACCTGACCGAGGACTGTTCGGGCAAGCCGTGCATTGTATATCGTGAGGACGGCAGACCACTTGACACGGCGTTTATGCCGATAGAACAATACGGGAATTTTGCCGAGATAAAAAGTGTTGACGGATTTTCAAAGGCGCTTGACGAATTTTATGAAACACGGGATTCCCGTGAACGTATGAGAATGAAGTCGCAGGGGCTTACAAAGCTTTTGCACAATATTCGTGAACGCCTTGCTCGCAAGATTTCAAAGCAGCAGCTTGAGCTTGCAAGGTGCGGTGAGCGTGAACAGCTCAGAATATGCGGCGATCTGTTACAGGCAAATTTGTATCGCATTGAACGCGGAGCGGAGTTTGCCGACGTTGAAAATTTTTATGACGAACAGGGCAGAACTCTCAGAATAAAGCTTGATCCGTCAATTTCACCTGCCGCAAATGCCCAGAAATATTACAAGGACTATCAAAAGGCAAAGAATGCCGAAATTGCCCTTGCCGAGCAGATAAAAAACGGCAGGGAGGAGCTTGAATACATTGAATCGGTGCTTGATACCGTTGACCGTGCCGAAACTGAACGGGAACTTTCGCAGATACGGGATGAATTGACCGACCAGGGATATTTAAAGCCGCAAAAAGGGAAACAACGCCGTCAGGAAAAGCTCGCTCCGCTTGAATTTATGTCAAGCGACGGCTTTAAGATATTTGTCGGCAGAAACAACCGCCAAAACGACAAGCTTACCTTAAAAACAGCCGCAAAAAATGATATGTGGCTTCACACAAAGGATATTCACGGCTCCCACGTCATTATCGAATCGGGGGGACGTGACATAAGCGATACGGCTGTATTTGAAGCCGCTCGGCTTGCGGCATACAACAGCAAGGCAAGGCACAGTGATAAGGTCCCCGTCGATTATACGCTTGTGCGCTATGTAAGCAAGCCCAACGGCTCAAAGCCCGGTATGGTGATATATATCAACAACAAAACGATTTATGTTACGCCAAAGGAAAGCATATAGGCGGTTTGTTGCCTGATTTTTGCAAGCAAAGCATAAAAAATATAGTCTCCCGATTTTCAAGGTCGGGAGACTTTTGATTTGTTCATTCTTCCATTTGTTTGCCGAGAAATGCGGCGGCAGACTGTGCAAGCTTTATTTCCGTGCTTGTGGGTATTTTAATGCTTTCACCCGTCAGCATAACGACGGCGCCCATTACATCACCCGATGAAATAATCGGGTATATTACGGCGGCATTATTTTCAACGCCCTCAATCGGCTGAACGTCATCAAGTGTTTGTTCCGTTGCGGCATAACTTTTACGGTTTTCCATATAATTTTCAAGTATAGTGCTTATTCTGCGTTCAAGAAATTCACGCTTGGAAACTCCTGCGGCGGCAATAACGTGGTCGTTGTCGCAAATAAGCGTAGGCAGTGAGCTTATTCTCGCAATTACGTCTGCGTATTGTCCCGCAAACGCCGAAAGCTCGCCTACGGGCGAATATTTTTTAAAGATTACCTCGCCGTCGGTGGCAGTGTATATTTCCAGCGGGTCGCCTTCACGGATACGCAGTGTGCGGCGTATCTCCTTTGGAATGACCACCCTGCCCAAGTCGTCGATCCTTCTTACAATTCCTGTTGCTTTCATATCTAAAATCTCCCTTGTTTCGTTTTATTATGCAAATGTTGCCTTAATATTGTGTGAATTAGAAAATTTTTTATACCGCCAACCGATGTTGAATTTCAGGATTTGTCATAGTATTTTTTGGAAAAATTATGAGTTGCAAGCATATGAGTAATCAAAACGAAAAAGCGACAGCATAATTTACTGTCGCCTGTTTGGATCGTTTAACTTTTAAATATTTTGCTTTATTTACACAAAGGCGATCACCCCGACATTTTTTTACGGATAATTGCAAGAATCTTTTTTTCACGCCTGCTTATTTGTACCTGAGTCATATTTAGTATTTTTGCCGTTTGCGACTGCGTTTTGTTTTTGTAATAGCGCAGGGTTATTATCTTTTTGTCGTTTTCTTCAAGGGTGCCGACAGCTTGTCGGAGACTCAGCTTTTCGGATATATCGTACTGTATGTCGTCAACGGGAATGTCTATCTGGGGATTGCCCTCTTCGTCGTATTCTGCCGTGAGCGACAGGGGAGAGCGTATGCTGTTGAGTGCGTCAACAATTTTTTCCTGCGGTTCATCAAGCAACTTTGAAAGCTGAGAAACCGTCAGATCGTATCCGTTTTCAAGCTTGTTTTTGTTGTTAAGTCTGCAAATTTTTTGTGCAAGCTCTTTTAGCGAACGGCTCACCTTGACCGTTCCGTTGTCACGAAACAGTCGTTTTATCTCTCCCATTATCACGGGAAATGCGTAGGTTGAAAATTGAAAATTCAGGCTTTCGTCAAAATTGTTTATTGCCTTTGTAAGTCCCAGACAGCCTGCCGAAAAAAGCTCGTCGTATTCTATGCCTTTGCCCGAAAATCGCTTGCAGCAGGAGTGAACAAGACCAAGATGACTTTCGGCAAATTTGTTTTTATCATCTTTCATTTTCACCGATTTTCTTTTCAAGCGTGACCGTCGTGCCTTTGCCCGGTTCGGATTTAACCTTAACCTTGTCGCAAAAGCTCTGCATTACGGCAAAACCAAGCCCCGCTCTTTCTTCTTCGGGAGCGGTGGTAAACAGCGGCTCCATAGCTTTTTGCACGTCCTCAATACCACAGCCTCGGTCACGGATATTAATTACAACGATATTTCCGTTTTTAATTTTTCCCTTTATGTATATCGTGCCGCTTTGCCGTCTGTATCCGTGAACAATGCAGTTTGTTACAGCCTCCGATACGGCGGTTTTAAGGTCGCTGAGTTCGTTTATCGTTGGGTCAAGGCTTATAACAAACGCCGCAACAACGCTTCGGGCAAACGCTTCATTACAGCTTTTTGAGGGGAAATTCAGGCTCATTTCATTGTTTATTATCATCTCAACACCCCCAGTCCTTCAAGTCCCGCAAGCGCAAATATTCTGTAGTTGCTGTCCGATACGTTTGTAACTCTAAGGCTTCCGCCTATCAGTTTCATTTGCCTGTATCTTCCCATAACCAACCCTACGCCCGACGAGTCCATAAACGATACGTTTGAAAAATCAAGGCAAAGCTGTTTTGGCTTAAGCGACTGGGCCGCCCCGTCTATGCGTGTGCGGATTTTTGCGGCCGAGTCGTGGTCGATTTCGCCGTCTATGTAGGCGGTGAGAACATTGTTTTTAAATTCTGTTTTCAGCATTTCAACATTCCTTTGCAAAAAAATAACTCCATAACTATCATATATAGTATGGAGTGAAAAATTTGTTTTATTCTGTTGTTTTTGAAAATTTATTTAACGCTGTCAATTATATACGGGCGTATCTCTCCGGCAAGGTAAAGCGAGCCGCAAACTACTATTGCTCCGCTGTCCTGTCTTGCGTCATTGAAAGCAACGTCAAAGGCTTTTTCTGCGCTGTCAAAGCAAAACACGTTTTTATAGCGGCTTTTAAATTTTTCGGCTAACTTTTCCGAGGATAAAGCCCTCGGATTTTTAACGGGTACGGTAAACACCCTGTCAAAAATTCCGTCAAGCAGAGAAATTGAATTGTCGATGTCCTTGTCGGCAAGCATACCCATAATGCAGGTGATTTTTTCGTTTGGCAAAAACTTTTTTATCGCATTTTTAAGTGCCTCGATACCGTTTGGATTGTGAGCGCCGTCAAGCAAAACAACAGGAGCATTGCACAACAGCTCAAGCCGTGCGGGATTTACGGCGTTTGCAAATCCTTTTTGTATGTCGGTGTCATTGAGCTTTAGCAGATTTTGTTGTCTGAGTGTGTAAAGCGCCGCAAGTGCGGTTTTTGCGTTTTCAAGCTGATGATCCCCTGCAAGTCGCAGAGAAAGCTCAAGCCCCTTGTACCTGAAAATACTGCCGCTCAGTGTTTCGCTCAGAACGTCTATTGTAACGCTTTCGCTTTTAACAAGCGGCACACCGAGATTTTTTGCCGTGATTTCTATAATATCCATAGCCCTTTTATCTTGTTTTGAGGTGATTGCTATGGAATTTTGTTTTATAATGCCGCATTTTTGAGCGGCAATCTTTTCAACAGTGTTGCCCAAAACAGCGGTATGGTCAAGACCTATTGTTGTGATAACAGAGCAGAGCGGCTGTTTTATCACATTTGTGCAGTCAAGCAAACCTCCCATTCCTGTTTCGAGCACAACGATGTCGCAGTTTTCGTTTGCGTGAATATAAAATTCGAGCGCATTCACATACTCAAACTCCGTTATGACAATTCCCTCGCGGCTGAGTTGTTCAACAAGCGGAAACGTGCGCTCAACCGCAGTTGCCAAAACGTCTTTTCCAATCATAATGTTGTTTATCTGTATGCGCTCACGAAAGTCTGTAATGTACGGAGAGATAAAAAGCCCCGTTTTGTATCCTGCCGCAGTCAATACAGCCGACAGCATAGCGCATACCGAGCCTTTTCCGTTTGTGCCTGCGACGTGAATATATTTCAGCTTATCTTGGGGGTCGCCCATTCTTTTGAGCAAAATTCTCATTCGGTCAAGTCCGGGACGCGAACCGAAGGTCAGAAGTGAATGTATTTTTGATATTGCCTGTTCGTAGGTCATCACAAAAGCTCCCTGTAAATTTCGTTTTTCTTAAAGCCCGTAACAGCAGCCGCCTGTTTTGCCGCTTCCGACGTTTTTTCGCCGTCCTCAATCAGCTTTCTGGCTATCTCTGCCGCCTGTTCAAGCGTATAATTTTTGTCTGTATCATCGTTTTTTGCACCCTCAAGCACAAGCACTATTTCGCCCTTAATACTGCCGTCGGCGTAATTTTCGGCGGCAAACTTGGTCGTAGTGCGGATAACCTCCTCGTGAATTTTGGTCAGTTCACGCACGATGGAAAGCTTTCTGTCTCCAAAGCTTGCATAAAGGTCACGCAGGGTAGAGGGCAGTTTGTGCGGCGCTTCGTAAAATATCATAGTACGGTGTTCATTCACAAGGCTTTGCAGGTGATCGTTTCGGCTTTTTTTGTTTACGCTGAGAAAGCCCTCAAAGGTAAACCGCCCTGTTTCAAGTCCGGAAAGCGCAAGCGCAGATATAACGGCGCTCGGACCGGGAATGACAACGGTTTTTATTCCTTTTTCTTCACACAGCTTTATTAAGTCCTCGCCCGGATCGGAGATACAGGGCATACCGGCATCTGTTACAACAGCGCAGTTTTCTCCCTGCTCAATTCTTTTGCAGATGATTTCTCCCCGTTCTCGCTTGTTGTGTTCAAAATAGCTTACCATAGGTTTTTTTATGCCAAAGTGATTCAACAGCTTCAGCGTAACCCTTGTGTCCTCTGCGGCGATAAAATCAACGCTTTCAAGCGTTTGCACCGCCCTTGGCGACAGGTCGGAGAGATTGCCTATAGGCGTTCCTGTAACATATAAAATTCCGCTCATTTTACTTCCTTTCGCTTTTGTAATTGCCGTATATATTCATCATTTCTTCGGAAAATCCGCCGTTTTTGTCTTCAATAAACAGCGTCGGCATAACATTGAGAAAGCCTCTGTTTCCGCCCTTTCGTCCCTCAAGCAAAAAGAGCTTAGGCGGTTTTGACATTCGCTGCTGAACGAGCCTGAGCACTTTTGGCTCAATGTCAAATTTACGCATACTTTCCATAACGTCGGCAAGCCTTTCGGGGCGCTGGCAAATGCAGAATTTTCCGCCAAACTGCAAAAGCTTTGACGCACTCTCGCAAATATCGTCAAGCGTACATTCCGTTTCATGCCGTGCAATCAGCTTTGAATTCTGCGGATTTTTAACACCGCTTCCGCTCAGCTTGTAAGGGGGATTGCAGGCTACCGTGTCGTAGTAACCGAATCTGAGCTTACCCCTAAGCTCCTTAAGATCGGCGTTCAGTATTCTGATGTTTTTTTCAAGGCCGTTGTGTTCAACGCTTTTTTGCGCAAGTGTGCAGGCGTCGGATTGTATTTCAACTGCATCAATTTCAAGGCTTTTGTTGTCCTTGCACCACAAAATGGGTATCGTTCCGCAGCCCGTACCCAGCTCGGCGCATTTTTTGCTGCCCTTTGGCTTTGAAAAGTCGGCAAGCAAAATTGTGTCGGTCGAAAAGCAATAGCTTTGCGACACATATATTTCAAGCTCTCCTCCCAAGGGTTCGAGGTGAATGTCTTTCATAGTAAAATTCCTTTAGAATCTAAATTTTAGCAACGCCTTGCTTACAAAAGCAAGGTTTGCGACATATGCACTTAGATTATACTACTTTACCCTGCTTACGGCAAGAGCAGAGAAAGAAAAACGGCAGGGATAACCCTGCCGTCAAATCTTTACTGAATAAGCTTAGCCCTCCTGAGGAGCTCCTACAGGACAAACTTCAGCACAAGAGCCGCAGTCTGCACAAACATCAGCGTCGATAACATATTTGCCATCGCCCTCTGAAATAGCTGAACAAGGACAAGCGTCAGCACAAGCACCGCACTGGATGCATTCATCACTAATTACATATGCCATTGGGAGTACACCTCCTTCAAAGATTTCACCTTTATTGTAGCACAAATTTCACAAATTGCAATGGTTTTGTCGATATTCATATAATTTCCACAAAAATACGACAACTCAACTGTTAATATAGTCCTATTCCAATCCGTCAAATTCTTCCATTTCTTTTTTGTCAATCTTGATATATCCGTCTTTTATCAGCTTGCACTGCTTTACGTTAAAGGTTTTTGGCGCAACATCGTCGGGTGCGTTGTTGAGCTTTACCTTAAGCGTTCTTGCAATAAGGTTGTTTTCAACCACAAGTCCTTTGCCCTCGGGGGTGTTTACGATAGCGCCGACCTTTGGCGTGCGTTTGAGCAGGTCGGTATAAGCCGCCTGTTCGTATTTAAGGCAGCACATAAGTCTGCCGCAGGTACCTGAAATTTTGACGGGGGAAAGCGAAAGTCCCTGTTCCTTTGCCATTTTAATGGAAACAGGCTGAAACTCGCCCATAAATCCGCAACAGCAAAACGGTCTTCCGCAAACGCCGAGACCGCCGAGCATTTTGGCTTCATCTCTTACGCCGATTTGTCTTAGCTCAATTCTTGTCCTGAATACGAACGCAAGGTCTTTTACAAGTGCGCGAAAGTCAACTCTTCCGTCGGCTGTAAAATAAAAAATTATCTTGCTGTTGTCAAACGTGTATTCAACATTGACCAGCTTCATTTTCAAACCGTGCTGGGCAATTTTTTGCTCGCAAATGCCGAAAGCCTGCTTTTCCTTTAGTTTGTTTTCGGCAACGTGATCCAAGTCCTTTTCCGTTGCTATTCTGATAAGCGGCTTGAGCGGATGCGCAAGCTCGGCTTCGTCGATGGTTTTGTTGGGGGTTGCGACCTCGCCGCATTCAAGTCCCCTTGCTGTTTCAACGATTACCATATCGCCCCTGTTAAGTTTATTATCAAGCGGATCAAAGTAGTACACTTTTCCGACTTCTTTAAATCTTACTCCGATTACCTCTGCCATGAAATCCTCCTGTATTCTCCGCACAACCAAGTTGTGAGAAGATGTATGCTAATGTTCTGTTTTATTTTTATCCGAGCCTGATTTGTAATTTCAATCAGTTCGATTATTTGTCCCTTTGTAAGCCTTGCGGCTGTATTTTTTGCAAGCTCCGAGTCTGTTTCGGGTTTTGAGTAAACAAGCGTTTTCAGCCCGTCACGCAAAATAAGTGTGACGCAGGACAATATTTCATCCGAAAAATCCTTGTTTTCAAGCGTATTTAACGCTTTGAGCAGGTCATATTCCCTTGACGAAATGATTCCGCCGACAATGCTCCTTGCGTTTTCAAGCATATTTTCATCAACGGCTCTTTCACTGTCTATTCTTATTGAACTGCAGCGTGAGCGGATAGTTGTCAACAGCTTTTGTGCGCTGCTGCAAAGCAAAATAAAATATACGTTTTTAGGCGGTTCTTCAAGCGTTTTGAGCAGTGCATTCTGAGCAACGACCGACAGCCCGTTGTCTGCGTTTTCAAAAACATATACCTTTGCGTTTGCTTCGTTGGGAATTATATATGAATCCTTTATAATACTCTTTATCTGATCTATGGAATAGGTGTTTGATTTGTTTACCGGCTTTGGATAACTAATATCAGCGTGAGCTTTGTCAAATGCTTTTTTGCATTGATTGCATTTTCCGCAGGGCCTGTCAGATGATATGCAGACAAGATACATTGAAAGGAATTTTGCGTATTCAAGCAGTTTTTCGCTGTTGTCACATTCAATTATGACGGCGTGCGGAATTTTTTCATTGCTTTCAAGCGACGCCAAAGCCGTTTTTTCAGCGGCATTAAAGTCAAAACCGTTAAAATTCAACGCAATTCCTCCTCTGATTCAAATCGGAGGTTATACCTCCCGCCGAAATTCCGAAGCGACCCCTCAGCCCAATAGGCGAGAGACATTTGCACTTAAATTATATCACAAACCGACCTTTGTTTCCATAGCTACTTTACATTAACAACATTTGTAACGATGTCGCCCTTGTCGGTTATGTCAATGTAGCCGTAGCTTGCGTTATATCCGCTGCAGGCGCCGGGATTCATAATGTACAGTCCGTCGTCATATTCGGTCATTCGATTATGCGTGTGACCAAACAGCAGAATGTCCGCCTTTTCTTCTCTTGCGGCGCAGACAAGGTTATATGTAGTAAACTTTGCGTTATAAAGATGCCCGTGCGTTACAAAAATTGTTTTGCCGCAGATACGCAGAATTTCTTTTGATAATAACGTGCTGCCGAAATCGCAGTTTCCGCGCACACCTACGATCATCTTGTCTTTATAATTGTTTTTAAGGTATTGAACCTGCTCGTCGCCGTCGCCGCAATGGATTATAACTTCGGCGTCAGGCTGAGATTTTACGGCACTCAAAAGGCTTCTGAGATCTCCGTGAGTGTCGGAAATAACCAAAATCCGCATAAAAAACTCCGTTCTAAAATAATAAATTCGGCATAGTATATTGTGAGGTGGTTTTATGTCCGATGAAAAAAATATGAACAAGATGATAGGCGAGCTGTCAAAGCGGCTTGGCGTTTCGTCCGACAAAATAAGAAACGCCGCCGAAAAAGGAAATGTTGACGATATATTAAAAAATTCCGACAGCAGTGACGCCGATAAAATAAGCGAGATACTGAAAGACCCGCAAAAGACAAAAGAGATACTCTCCTCTCCTCAGGCTCAGGCGCTGATGAAAATGCTCGGAGAAACTCCCGAATAACGCCAAAAGAAAGGATGAAATAAATGTCCGAAATAGAAGACAAAATCAGTCAGATACTGAGCAATCCCGAAGCATTAAAGCAGGTGCAGAGCCTCGGCAGACAGCTGGGGCTTTCGGGAGCAGAGCCAAAGGAGCCTGCTCCTGCACCGCCGATACCGAGTATGCCGTCAATGATGCCGAAAAGCGATATGATGAGCGATGATATGCTTACGGCGGTAACACGTCTTGCACCGTTAATGCAAAAAATGAAAAGCGACGACGACACAACAAGGCTTTTGTATGCACTGCGCCCGTTTTTGAGCGCCGAAAAGCAAAAAAAGCTTGATAACGCCGAAAAGCTTATGAAATTCATAAAAATAATTCCGTTTCTTAAAGAAAACGGGTTATTCTTTTAAGGGGGTCAGACCGTGCCGAGTTTTGAAGAAGAAGCGTTTGCAAGAGCACAGCAGATGCACCGACGTTCTCAATCGGGTAATGCAGGCTCGTCTTCGCCTCAAAGAGGGGCAGCCCGAACTTATAATCAAGCGGGCAGCCAAACAAGAAAAGAAGAAAACAGGGAAGAGCCTAAGTCGGAAAAACATAAGAGTCAATCGCCTGATATCGGCGAAAAATCAACGACATTGGATAACCTGTTTCAGGATAAAGAGCGCAGCCTTATAATGATTCTGTTGGTGCTTCTTATGGACGAAAAGCCCGATCCGACCTTGCTTTTGTCGCTTATGTACATTTTGCTTTGATTACCTTATCTGACCGTTGCCCCTGATTATAAATTTGTTGCTTGTAAGCTCATTAAGCCCCAAAGGACCTCTTGCGTGCAGTTTTTGTGTGGAAATACCGATTTCTGCGCCGAGCCCGAATTCTCCGCCGTCCGTAAAGCGTGTTGATGAATTTACATAAACAGCCGCAGAATCAACCGCTGCAGTGAACTTGTTTGCGCTTGCATAGTCGCTTGTGACAATACATTCGCTGTGCCCTGTGCTGTACTTTGCAATATGATTAAGTGCGTCGTCAAGGCTGTCAACTACCTTGACTGCGAGAATGTAATCAAGGAACTCAACGGCATAATCGTTTTCCGTTGCAGGAACAACGCAGTCGCCGAGAATAGCCCTTGTTTTTTCACAGCCGCGAATCTCAACATTCTTTTTATCAAGCTCTGCCTTTATCTTTGGCAGGGCTTTTTCTGCAATGTCCTTGTGTACAAGCACTGTTTCTATTGCGTTGCAGACCGAAGGACGTGAGGTTTTTGCATTGTATATGATATTTGCCGCCATATCAATGTCGGCGCTCTTGTCAACATAAACGTGGCAGTTGCCTACGCCTGTTTCAATAACGGGAACCTTTGCGTTTTCCACAACGCTTTTGATAAGTCCTGCGCCGCCTCTCGGAATAAGAACGTCAAGATAATCCGAAAGCTGCATAAGCTCGGTTGCGCTTTGACGTGACGTGTCGGTAACAAGCGAGATACAGTCACGGGGCAAGCCGACCTTTTCGATTGCGTCGCACATAATATTTGAAATAGCTGTGTTTGAATTAATTGCCTCTTTGCCGCCTCTCAAAATTACTGCGCTTCCTGCCTTAAGGCAAAGAGCCGCCGCATCTGAGGTTACATTTGGGCGAGCCTCAAAAATTATGCCGATAACTCCCATAGGTACGGCGATTTTTTCAATCTGCAAGCCGTTTTTAAGAGTTCTTCCGTCAAGCACCCTGCCGACAGGATCCGGGAAAGCGGCAACCTGTTCCACGCCGTCCGCCATTCCGTTAATACGGCTTTCGTCAAGGCTGAGACGGTCAAGCAGCGAAGCTTTAAGCCCTGAGGCCTTTCCGTTTTCAAGGTCAATTTTATTTGCGTTTATTATAGCCTGAGCATTTGCTCTCAGTGCCGATGCAATGGCATATAAGGCATCGTCCTTTTTCGAGCCTGCGGTTATAAGGAAGCGTGAGGCTTCTTTTGCTTTTGCACCCATAATTTCAAGCTGAGTCATATTAATTTCCTCCTGTTACTTTTTTGCGGTAAACATTGTTCCCGTGTTTATTCCGTCTAAAATCTTATAAATATTTTCAGGTGTTGAGCCGTTTATTACATAAACATCTATCCCACGCTTTGTGGCATAGTCGGCGGCCTGAAGCTTTGTTATCATTCCGCCCGTACCGCGGTTTGAACCCGATCCTGCCGCCATATCAAGAATTTTTTTGTCAATGCTTTCAACAACATCTATCTTTTTTGCGTCGGGGTTTGTGCGCGGATTCGAGTCGTAAAGTCCGTCTATGTCGGTTAAAATTATAAGCCTGTCCGCACAAACCAGCCTTGCAACGATTGCCGACAGCATATCGTTATCGCCGAAGTTGTTGCCGTCAAGCTCATCAATGGCGACGGTATCGTTTTCGTTTATAATTGGTATTATGTTCATATTGAGAAGCTCATTGATTGTGTTTATAACGTTCTGACGCTTTTGGTCGGTTTCTACTGCGTAGCGTGTCAAAAGTATCTGAGCCACCGAGTGGTTGTATTCACCGAACAGCTTATCGTACATATACATAAGCTCGCATTGTCCGATTGCGGCAAGCGCCTGCTTCTTTTTGTTTTCGGCAGGTCGTTTTTCAAGTCCTGCTTTGCCCATTCCTACGCCGATTGCGCCCGAAGAAACAAGTATTATTTCTTCACCGCTGTTCTGCAAATCCGAAAGTACCTTGCAGAGCTTTTCGATTCTTCTGTAATTTATTTTTCCGTTGTCATATGTCAGCGTAGATGTGCCTACCTTGATAACGGTGCGTTCCTTTTCCATAAATACACCCGTTCCTTTAATAAATAAAACTATTTTGATTATAGCATACTTTGTAGGAGTTTTACAAGATTTTTTGCATAAAAAAGGGGCGGATTGCTCCGCCCCGATTAATATTAACCTGAATATTTTCTCACACGCAGAGGAATTTTAAGATCATCTGCGATTTTTTGACATTTTTCAACCTCATCCGCCCCGATAACGTCAACTACTGAAAAAGCTACATTTTGAGTATATGACCTGCATTTTTTTGCAAAGTCAAGCATTGCGTCATACGACTTTATTCCAAACACGGGTCTTACGGTATTAAGGTAATCCTCCTTGTTTGAACAGTTTAAGCTGATCGAAACGGCGTCGATGTTTTCACATAGCTCTTTTGAAATATCACGTCCGTTAATAAGAGAACCGAGTCCGTTTGTATTTACCCTTGTTTTAAGTCCGAGACTTCTTAAATACCCGGCGGATTTGATAAGCACATCAAACGAATTTGTCGGTTCGCCGTAGCCGCAGAAAACGACCTCAGCACGTTTTGAAAAATCGAAACCGTCAATAGCCTTTTTTACTTCGTCAAAGCTTGGATTATGGTCAAGCCACAGGTTTGAAGCCTCGCCGATAGCCTTTGTTTTGCTTCGTATGCAGAATGTGCAGGCGCAGGGACATTTGTTTGTGATGTTCAGATACACATTGTTGTTGTATGTATATATGATCTCCTCATATTCAGACATATTTTCACCTCAGTGTTTCGGGAAGAATCCTTTGCTTGAATTTTATTGCGTCAAGTCCGAGTCCGAGAGCGATGTACAAAACCGCTCCGACCGTAGGCTGAAGCCACCATAGTGCAAGCTCGCCGACAGCGGCTGCCCATCCGTACATAAGACCGTTTGCAAGAAAATATCCGCCGACCGTTACCATTGTTGTGGGAATTATCATAATAAGATTGGGCAAATTTATTATTTTGCCGTTTTTACCGTGCTTTTTAAGAATTATTCCGCAGATAACAAACGGCAGTGCGTTAAATGCTTTGATAATTGCCGTAGGAAGTGCCCATTGTGCGTATCCCGACAGAAGGTCGGCAAGAGCTCCGCCGATAGATGCGGCAATTATTCCGAAAGGTCCGGGAAGCACGCTTGCGCCGAGATATATCATGGAATCGCCGGCGTGTGAATATCCAAGCGGCGTTGGAATTTTAATAAATGCCGTAGTCACAGTAACAAGCGCGGCAAACATTGCGGTTACCGCAATCATTTTTACGCTTGCGGTGGATTTTTGTTTGGTTTTTGAATTTTGAATGTTCATATTAATTCCTCCTGTCGGAAAGCTCACAGATAAATTTTTCAAAATTAACGCCGTAATTCGGGTCATAGGGCGTTTTTATTGTGTCGGCAGTGACCTTTTCGATGAATTTTGCGGCTTTTTCCGCCGCTTTTTCAAGCTTTTCGCCGTTTACAACAGAGGCGCACAGTATCGACGCAAAAATATCTCCCGTGCCCGAAAAACTTTCGCCGTACATCTTTGTTTTGACAAAGTAGCTGTCGGTTTTTGAAAAAACACCGTTATATATATGCTCGCCCGACCTTATGCCGGTAACAACGATTTTTTGACCGTCGTGTGCAAAGGCTTTTTTAGCCGTGTCGAAAACAGCCTCGGCATAATACCTGTCATTCTGCTTTGAAACAAGGTCGTTGTAATCAACGTCCGACAAAATGCACAGCTCGGTGAGGTTTGGCGTTACAAGATCGGCTTTTTTGGCTAGCGCCCTCATTTTGTCACAGGTGATTTTGTTATATGCGGAATATATCCTGCCGTTATCGCCCATAACGGGATCAACCAGCACGACATTGTGCGGTCTTCCGAAAGCGTCGATAAAATCCGAGATAATATCAATCTGCCTTTCGCTTGCAACATATCCCGAATATATGCCGTCAAATACTTCGCCGTTTTTTTGCCACATATCAATGTATGTATTAAGACTGTCGGTCAAATACACACAGCGGTAATTTTTAAAGCCTGTTTGATTTGTAAGCACTGCGGTGGGTACAGGGCAGGGCTGAACGCCCATTGCGGAAAGAATTGCAATAGACGCGGTAAGCGAACATTTGCCGAAACCCGACAGATCGTTTATAACAGCTACTTTTTTTATCATATTCTACTCCATGGAATAAAGTGTGTTCTTAAAAATCAGGGTATTTGCCAAGATTTTTAAGTACAGTTGAATTTTAGCATATAACTGTACGCTAAAAAATAGACAGTTTTAATAATTATTATAGGTACAGTTTGCAAAGCAAAATAACAGGCGGATATTCTCCGCCCGCATATTTTATTAATGATGTTAATTTAACAGCAGATTATGAATAATCGCAGGTTAAATCAAGACCGCCCGTTGCCTCGTCATCGGCAACATAGGCTTTGCCGGAAACTCCTGTGGCAACTTCCCAAACAAACTTGGGAGTATAGCTGCCGCCCGACTTAACTTTGTATTTTACGGTCAAAAAGCCGTGATATTTTCCGAAATTATAGCCGTTGATATATGAGCCGTTAAATCTGATCTCATCTTTAAGATCATAATTCAAAATACTTCCCATTTCGGCCTGCCCCTCAAGATATGCGTCCTCAACGCTGAGATAGTCGCCGTCATAAACTACCTTTGCCTGGAAGTTTTCAAGCTTTTCGGGAGACGACAATTCATAAACGCAGGTCACCGTATCGCCTACGTCAAAACTTTTGCCGTCAATTTTTAACGGATCGTTATTGTCGTTATCTTTATCGGACTTGCCTTGGGAACTTTCGTCTTTTTGCTCGCTTTTAGAACTTTGATTGTTGTCGGAATCGCCTTTGCCGTCCTCTTTGACTTCACTCGGCTCGGATTTTTGGGACTTTGAGTCACTTGACTTTTTGCCTATCTCGATTACCTTGTTGCCGCTGGGATCGGTTCCGTTTTCAACCTTAATTTTTTTACCGCTCGGGTCTGTTCCGTTTTGAACAATGATATTGCCCTCTGCGTCCGTTCCGTTTTCTACAACAATGGTACTGCCCTCGTCGTCAATAACGTAATAAGTTCCCTCAATCGTTTTTGAAACGACGCTTGTTCCTACCACAACTTCATCCTCGGTAGCTTCGCTGTTATCTCCGCATCCGGTCATCAGGCTTGCGGTTGCAGTCGAAAGCACCACCAAAGAGGCAAGAATTGTGATAAGCGCTGTTTTTGATTTACTGTTTTTTTCGCTCATTTCTCCACTTCCTTATGTTCGCAAATATGTTAATTTGCGTGGTATTTGTTATGTATGCCGAATAAACTTTTTATTATTATACCAACTAATTTATTAAAAATAAAGAACATCACAAAAAAATCATAATTTTTTCACATATAATTCAAATAATCAGTAAAATAGCCGTCAAAAGTTGTTTGACTTTTAATATATCAGATGATAAAATTAATTTGTAAGGATTTTTTGGAAGTTTTGTTTACCTTGCACTATTTTACAGGAGTTGATACTATGAAAAAAGTTCTTTCAGCAGTGCTTGCGGTGCTGCTTTTGCTCTGTTCGGTACCTGTTGTTTCCGCAGGAGCGGCAGACGAAACCACAGTTTCCGCAATCTCATTTAAAACCGAACCTGCGCTCTACGCTCATGCGGTTGCAGGTGCAAACGACGCCGATGCGTGGCAGGCTTGGCAAAGCGAACACGATGAGGATTTCAACGAGGTTAATCCCGATGTTAAATACTTCTTTTTGCCGTCGTCCGCAAACGTTTCCGAGTTGGAAATATATAATTCATATCCGCAGAGCGTGAGCGTAAACGGAACGGATATTCCCACGGGCAAATCCAAAACCGTCAGCTATGACCTTGACAAGGAATACAAGGTTTCCGCAAACGGAAATACATACACGCTCAGATTTATGAAGTCATCGGCCGAGGCGGCAATTTACATTAATAATACCGACGCTGACGGTAACGGAACCGAGCTTATAAAATACCTGAATCAGGATAAGAGCCTTTATGCTTCCGCTACAGGTGCTATCGTTGATAAGGACGGCTCTATTGACAATACAACCGTCAAAAAAATTAAGGGCAGAGGCAACACAACATGGGACAAGCCGAAAAAAGCCTACAACATCACATATGATTCAAAGGTTTCGATTGCGGGAATGGAAAAGGGCAAAAAGTATTCTATTCTTGCAAACTATCAGGACGACTCGCTTTCGAGAAACAGATTTTTGTATGACCTTTCCGACGCAGTAGGTATGCCTTATGCTTCCGATTCAAGATATGTTGATTTTTATGTGGACGGTTTCTACTGGGGTTCATATCAGATGACTCAAAAGGTAGATGTGGGCAAGTCAAGTTTGATAAATGATATTGATACCGACTCTTATCTTAATGAGGACGGAACAGTTAAAGCTGACTTCCCGTTCTTGTGCGAGGTTGACGCAGGCGCAAAAGACGGCGATGATTATTATGTAAGCGCAAGCGGAAACAAAATAACCATCAAATCCCCCGAGCTTAACGAGGGCGATCCCGGTTATGAAGAGGTTAAGGCGTATGTAAAGGAAAAATTTACCGAATTTTTCAATGCCGCAACGAAGCCGAGCGTTGATTTGTCGCAGTATGCCGATGTTGAATCGTTGACTAAGCTTTATCTTATAAATGAACTTGGCAAAAACTGGGACGCAGGCGTTTCGAGCTTCTTTATGACCTACAAGCAGGACGAAAACGGTAACTACAAATTCTACGGTTCCCCTGTATGGGATTATGACAACTCACTCGGCAACGCCAACGGTGTCAGTTATGAGCTTAGTCATATCGGCGTTTACGATTATACCGAATATACAGGCTGGTGGTGCAAGTTTAAGGACAAGGATAAAAACCGCAAGACAAGCACAAACGTTTTAAACAACCTTGCAAGAAACAAGAACATTACCGACGCCGCACCTAAAATTTGGTTTGAGGAGTTTATGCCTGCTATCAAGCATTTTTCGGGCGAAAAATACAGCGCCGAGATTGACAAGGAGCTGTACACTGCCTCGGAGTACCGCAATTTGCTCAAAGGCAGCGCAGAAATGAACTATAAGAGCGGCTGGCTTCTTGACACCGGCAGTTGGATAAGCGATCATTCAAAGCTTAAAAAAGCTACATTTGATTATTCGACTAAAACATATACGGTTGAAAGCAATTACACGTCGTATGATCAAAGCTTTGACGGAATGTACAATTACTGCGCCGATTGGCTTACAAGCCGTGCAGCATGGCTTTCATCTCAGATGATCTCGGATTATACGCCGTCTTACGAGCTCGGCGATGTAAATCTTGACGGCAGTCTTACAGTTGCAGATGCAACGCTGTTGCAGAAATATGCTACAAAGCTTGCTGATTTCAACGAAATTCAGCTTGGCGTTTCCGACGTAAACGGCGACGGCAAAATTGACATTGCAGACGCAACAGAAATTCAAAAGATTATTGCAGGAGTTAAATAACTTTATTTTTTACATTAAAAGGGTTGCTAATGCAGCCCTTTTGTTTTATAATATGTACTGAAAATGAACAAAAACGCAATTATATTTATTTTGTTGTGTGACAATGCAGTCAACCCACCTGATAACTGCCGAAGCAGTTTTACCTGAAAGGCACTATTAATCTATTCGATGTTGGGTAAAATAATTGTGCGTGCAATTCGGTGATTTTAAAATTTTGACGGCTGCTATATGTTGTGAAAGGAATGTATATACCTATGAGAAAGACCAAAATCGTTTGCACCCTCGGTCCTGCCTGCAACACAAAGGAAACTTTGCTTAAAATGATTGACGCAGGAATGAACGTTGCAAGAATAAATATGTCGCACGGAGTATATGACGAGCTTGAAGTGCTGTTTGCCACTCTTAAAGAGGCAATAGAGGAGAGCGGAAAGAATATTGAAATTCTGCTTGATACAAAGGGACCGGAAGTCAGAGTAACTACCTTTAAGGACGGCTCCGTAACTCTTGTTGAGGGTAAGGAGTTTTCACTTTACAAAGGCTGTGACGAGGGCAACGAAAACGGTGTAAGTATATCCTTCCCAAAGCTTATAGACTTATTTTATGCCGACGGAGCTTCTGCCGTAGGAAGAGAAATATTGCTTGACGACGGGCTTATATCACTTATTGTCAAGAAAGTTGACAGCGAAAAGATAGTATGTACCGTAAACAAAGGCGGCGTTCTCAAAAGCCGCAAAAGCATAAATATTCCGGGCTACCATATTAATATGCCTTATGTAAGCGCTCAGGACAGACGTGATATAGAATTCGGACTTTCTCACGGAGCAAATGTCGTTGCTGCATCATTTGTACGCAATCATGAGGATGTCCGCACCCTGCGCGACTATATAGACAGCATAGGCTTTGAATATGTTGAGATAATCGCAAAGATTGAAAATCAGAGCGGTGTTGACGATATGGACGCTATTATCGACTATGCGGACGGAGTTATGGTTGCAAGAGGCGATATGGGTGTAGAAATTCCGTTTATAAAACTGCCTGAAATTCAAAAGACACTTATCAGAAAGTGTGTTGCAAAGGGCAAATATGTAATAACCGCAACACAGATGCTTGAGAGTATGACGACGTCTCCGCGACCTACCCGTGCTGAGATCAGCGACGTTGCAAACGCCGTTTATGACGGAACAAGCGCAGTTATGCTTTCGGGCGAATCGGCGGCAGGCAAGTACCCCGTAGAAAGCGTAAAGGCTCTTGCCGATATTTGTACCGAGGCCGAAAACAACGGCGAATTTACGGCGCTCCACTGTTATATAGAATCCCATTATCAGAATGATGACAATCTTATAAGAAGCAGTATTTGCAGAGCGGCAAAGGATATTTCGGTTGCGGTAGGGGCAAAGGCTATCATTGTTGAGAGCGCAACGGGCAGAGTAGCAAGGGCTATGGTGCATTTCCGCCCCGAAGTTCCCGTAATTGCCGTTGTTACATCTCAGCTTGTGTGCAAAAAGCTATGTCTTAACTGGGGCGTTACGGCAGTTATCGGCGAAGAAAAACGTACATCGGACGCTATCACACGTCAGGCAATGGAAAAGGCGCTTGCAACAGGTCTGGTAAAGAAAGGCGATACCGTAGTTGTTCTTTCGTCAAACAGAACCATTCCGACTTCAAGCACGGATTCGCTTAATATAAGAATTTTGTAATATGAATAATATTGTTTTAATCGGAATGCCCGGATCGGGCAAAAGCACGCTCGGTGTTTTGCTTGCAAAGGCGCTTGGATATTCGTTTGTGGATACGGATCTGATAATCAGCCGCAAGGCGGAAAAAACCTTGCAGAATATTCTTGACACAGACGGACTTGACAGTTTCCTTGAGCTTGAACAGCAGGTAGGTAGCGAGCTTGAATGTGACAAAACCGTTATTGCAACGGGCGGTTCTATGGTGCTCAGCGACACGGCGATGCAGCATCTTAAAAAGAACGGTGTGGTTGTGTATATCAATGTTCCTTTTGCCGAAATAAATCGCAGAGTCAAAAACATCAGGACGAGGGGAATTGCATTTCACAAAAACGAAACGCTTGAAAGTGTTTATAAAAACCGAAAGCCGCTTTATGAAAAGTATGCGGACGTTACCGTAGATGTTTTGGGCAAAAGCCAAACCATAGAAACCACGGTTGACAAGCTTGCCGAAAAATTAAAAAACATCTGAATAATCCAATAAAAAGCAAAAGCTATAATTCACATCATAAACTTATTTGTCGGTTGTGAATTATAGCTTTTTATTTTTGATTTTGCTCATCAGGGTTTCGGTGTTAGCTTAAAACCCACACTGAAATTCTGAACCGGTATCCGCCGCCTAAGTGGGGTGGGTCATTGCACTTAGATTATAAATTTGTACTTATGTAGTACAAATTATGCGTTGAGTCCGAACGAAATTGAAATTGCATTGTCGATTTGATTCATAGCATTTTCGTCAACCGATCCCATCTTTTCTTTCAGTCGCTTTTTGTCAATAGTCCTGACCTGTTCAAGCAGTACTACGCTGTCTTTTGACAGCCCCGAGGTATCAGCCGTAAGCGGAATATGCGTAGGGAGCTTTGCTTTTGACTGTTGACTTGTAATTGCCGCTGCAATAACGGTTGGGCTGAAACGATTGCCGACATCGTTTTGTACAATCAGAACGGGTCTTACGCCGCCCTGTTCCGAGCCGACAACAGGACTTAAATCCGCATAGTAAATGTCACCACGGTGTATATTCAAGGCTTTCACGCTCCAAATAATTAATCTACTGATATTTTTGCCTTTCCAAGAAAATTTATACAGCTATTACATAATATTTTTGAGCGCAAAATTTGTGAATAACATATGTTGTCAAAAGTTTTAGTCGGCAAGCGGCGAAAAGTCTGAAAACTCTATGTAAAGGTCATTGTTGGTGATTTTAGCATTGATTATTCTGCCGTTTTTGTCGGCGGTTATTATGCATGGCTCATTTTCGATTTTTAGATTATAGCAATCACAGTCTGAATTCTCCGTAGTAAGCACCGCCCTGCCGTCCGATATTCCGTCAAGAATATCCTTGAGCAGGCTTGGGAAACTCGTGTCAGGAAGATATGCTTCGTCGGCACTGCATATAATACTGTCGCGCCTCAGCTCGACATCTCCGTTTTTATAGCTTACGCTGATTCCCTCGATGGTTTGCGGGCTTGATATGTTAATCCCTATAACTCCCTGTCTGTTTGCGGTTACACTGCCGCCGACCTCCAGCCCGTGATATTCTGCACAAAAGTCAGCCGAAAAATCGGTTCCGAGCGATTTTGATTTGCTTTGACCACCGTTTTGACAACCGCAAAACAAAAATACAAGCGCAAAAATAAGGATATATAATGATTTTAAAGCTTTATGCACATCGGCACCTCCTGTTTTAATGTATTTGCACATTAAATTATATGTCATTACCTTATAATAAATGTTGGCGTGACAAGCAGAACTCAAAAATGAGTTAAAATTCAAACACATATGAATCAAAAGCGGAGGAATAATTTTTTGCCGAGACTGTACACGGTTCCACTTAAACGCAAAATAAACGAAAAAAAAACAAGCGCAGAAAACTACGCTTGTTATTCTGAATCGTTTACAGATCCCATGAGGGAACATATTTTGTATCGGCAGAGGAAAGATCCTGAGTAAAGCCGTCCATACCGCTCAAAAACAGCTCCTGCTTGACCTTATCGTATTCACGGGCGGTCAGCTTGCGGTTTATTCGGTGAAAATCTTTTGCTCTGCCCATAGGCACATACTGGCACATAAGGCTTACCAAAATATCCTTGTCAAAATGCTCTTTTAAAATGTGAATAACATCTATGCTGTTTTTTGTGTGCGACGGCAAAATAAGATGTCTGACGATTACGCCTTTTTTCATCATATCGTTTTCGTCAAATTGAGGCTTGCCAACCTGAAAAGCCATTTCTTTTATTGCCGCAGTTGCCGTTTCAACATAGTTCGGCGTTGCCGACAGCTTGACTGCAAGCTCGTTGTAACTGTATTTGAAATCGGGAAGATATATGTCAACAATTCCGTCAAGCATACTCAGTGTTTTCGGAGAGGTATATCCGCTGCAATTATAAACTATGGGAAGATTCGGTTTGTAAATATTAAAGCTTTCAACTACAGCAGGCACAAAGTGATCCGCAGTCACAAGATTAATGTTATGTACGCCGCTTTCCTCAAGCATTTTGTAGCAGTCGGCAAGCTGGGAGGGAGTTATTGTCATACCCTTTTTCTTAGCGGAAATCTCATAGTTTTGGCAATAGACGCATCTCATGGTGCAACCTGAAAAAAACACTGCGCCGCTGCCGTTTTTACCGCTTATACAGGGTTCTTCGCCAAAATGGGGAGCAACTCTTGCAACAACCGGCAAGGTGCCCATCTGACAAAAGCCGCTGCCTGTATGCTCGGTTCTTTGGGCATTACATTTTCTCGGACATAAATTACAAATCATTATAATCACCAACTTGATTTAAATCGTAGCAACGCTCTGCTTTGCCTGCAAGGAGCAAAGCTTGCGACAGATTGCAAGCAGTGCAAAGGAGCGTCAGCTCCTCAGAGTTTCAGTGGAAGAACATAATTCCGCTGAAATTCCGAACCGACACCCGCCGCCTAAGAGTCGGATGTCATTTGCACATTTGATTATAACACAAATTATTCAGTTTTAAAAGACCGATGATCAAATTTGAAAATCTGTCAGATAATCTTCGATCAAATAATCGAAGTGGCACGGCTCAATGTCAAGCTCATTGCAGAGTTGTGCAAGCTTTGCAATATCAGAAAGGTTATCCGATATGTTTTCTACCGACAATACCGCATTATTATCAATGAAAACATCTATACCGTACCCGTAATGACCGCAGTTATTTGTTTTGGTTACTTTGTATTCTACCATTTTTCCCACTCGGTGTGATAATTTTACACCAATAATAACACTTTTGATTTGTAAAGTCAATAGAAATTTGTCAAATTTTTGTTCGCAACGTTGTTTTTGTTTATTAATATCATAACCTTTGTGATTTAGCGATAATTTTGGTTCAAAAACTATACAGTGTGTGTATAATAACTTATGAGTCAGAGCTTTTAAAACGGAAGCACTATGCTTTAATTAGGAGCAACGATCTGCTGCGTTTGTAAGGAGTAAGCCTGCGAAAGATTACAAACAGTGCAAAAAGCGGCACACGCCGCCTGAAAGGCGGGGGGATATTTGCACATAAAACCATATCAGTTGTTTTTTAGTCAAGAATTTAATAATTATTGACTTAATCCTTCAATAAGAATATAATAATGTGCGTATTGCTTTTACGTTGAAAGCAACCCAAATACACACAAACTGTTCTTTAATTTCGTGTCTGTTAAATGCAGTGAGTGTAGACACAGGAGGAAATTATGATTTATGTTGAAAACCTGAGAAAGGAATTCAAAAAGACCGTTAAAGAACCGGGAGTTTTGGGCAGCTTCAAATCAATTTTTCGTCCGAAGAGCGAAAAAATCATTGCGGTTAATGATATTAGTTTTGAGGTGCCGGAGGGTGAAATTCTGGGCTTTATAGGTCCGAACGGTGCGGGCAAAAGCACCGTTATCAAAATGCTGACGGGTATACTTACGCCGACATCGGGCAAATGTACGATAAACGGCAAAAATCCGACAGAAAATCGTAAAAGCTATGTTAAGGAGATAGGGGTAGTATTCGGTCAGCGCACACAGCTTTGGTGGGATCTGCCGCTCAGAGAAACCTACGGCGTGCTCAAAGAAATCTACGAGGTGCCTGATGACAAGTATCACAAGCGAATGGCATTTCTTAACGAAGTGCTTGACCTTGAGAGCTTTATCACAAGCCCGGTAAGAACGCTGTCGCTCGGTCAGCGTATGCGCGCCGACATTGCGGCGTCGCTTTTGCACAGCCCTAAGGTTTTGTTTCTTGACGAGCCTACCATAGGACTTGACGTTGTGGTAAAGGACAATATCCGCAACGCTATTGATTACATAAACAAGTCGGAAAAAACCACTGTTATTTTGACGACCCACGATCTTGCAGATATTGAGATGCTATCAAAACGTATCGTTATGATCGACAAAGGTCAAAATGTGTTTGACGGTACAATCGCCGAGCTTAAAAGCAAATACGGACAGATAAGGGAGCTTCACTTTGAAACCGATACCGATGACGTTGAAAAAACTCTCGGTTACAGAGAGCATTTTGGTTTTGACGAAGACGACGTTATGCTGGAAATTGACGGAAAATTAGTCAAGGTAAGGTTTAACAGCGCAAAGGTACCCGTTTCGGATATGCTGTCATATACGCTCGGCAAAATAAACATTGACGACATCAGCGTGAAGGATGCCGACATCGAGGAGATTATCCGAAGGCTTTACAAGCAGGGGGTGCAGGATGAAACGGAAGCTTAAAATTTACACCCCTTTTATAAACGCAGGCATACAGGAAACCGCAGTCTACCGTGTAAACTGGATATTCTATATGCTCGGCAATGTGCTTGCGTGCTTCGTTTCATACTTCATATGGAAAGCTGTATATGCGTCAAGCGGCGAAAGCGCAATGAACGGTTTTACAATGCCGCAGATGATTGTATATATATTCCTTATGTATCTTACGAGTACGATGGTTTACAGTGATTCCGCCTATACGATAGGCGAGGAAATCCGTGACGGCTCGATTGCTATGCGGCTGATAAAACCTGTAAGCTATAACGGTACATTTTTGTTTCAGGAACTTGGCAACAAGCTGATGACGATATGTCTGCTTATTGCTCCGCTGGTTATCGGCGTGGAGATTGTAAGAGCCGTCCTTATGGGCTCAATACAGTTTGATATTCTGAAATTTTTGCTTTACCTGTTAAGCTGTGTTTTTGCTTATCTCATCAACTTTTTCTTTAACATCTGCTTTGGCTTTTTGGCGTTTGTCATCAAGTACCTCTGGGGTGCAAATCTGATGAAAAACTGCATAGTCGGGTTTTTATCGGGGTCTATAATCCCGCTTGCGTTTTTGCCCGGACCGCTTGAACAGGTATTTTTGTTTTTACCGTTTGCATCGCTCAATTATACGCCCGTAATGATTTATATGGGTATGTACAGCGGATATGAATTGCTATATTATATTTGCCTGCAAATTTTTTGGGTGTTGGCATTCTGGGGACTGTCAAAGCTTTTGTGGAGCATTTGCGTTAAGCGCCTTTCGGTGCAGGGAGGTTGAGTATGAAGCAATTAGGAAGAATGTTGCGGATGCACAGAATATTCATCGCACAGGAATTTAAACGTATGATGGAGTATAAGGGTGACTTCATTGTCGGAATAATAGGCTTTTTGATGGTACAGTGCTCAAACCTGCTTTTCCTTTGGATAATTTTCAGTCAAATTCCGGACCTTATGGGCTGGACGGTAAACGAGATAGTGTTTATCTACGGCTTTTCGCTGATACCAAAGGGAATAGATCACCTTTTCTTTGACAATCTTTGGTCTATCGGACATTTTACCGTAAGAAAGGGCGATTTTGACAAGTACCTTACACGCCCTATAAACACGCTGTTTCACGTTATGGTTGAAAAGGTGCAAATAGACGCTTTGGGCGAGTTGATAATGGGAATTGCGCTTGTTTGCGTTACATTGCCCACGCTTTCAATAGAGTGGTCTGTACTCAAGGTTGTGCTTGCAATAGCTGTTATGCCGTTTGCAACATTAATTTATACGGGTATAAAAACCGCTACCGCCGCAGTAGCCTTTTGGACAAAGCGAAGCGGTAACGTTATTTATATGTTTTATATGGTAAACGATTTTGCCAAATACCCTGTTACCATATACAATAATGTTGTAAAATGGATAATTACATATGTTATACCGTTTGCGTTTACGTCATATTTCCCTGCCTACTATATACTTACGGGTGAAAATCCGCTTTATAATATAGGAATGACGGTTCTGATTTCGATAATACTTATGACTATAGGAATATTGATTTGGAACAGAGGGATAAGAGCCTACGAAAGTGCAGGAAGTTAATTCTTGTTTTAGTTTGTTATAATATGACATAACACGAAGCATATTGTACAAAAACCGCTTGCAAACTTTGGTTTGCAGGCGGTTCTATATTTCTGTATCGGAAATATATGCAATTTGCGATTTGATAGAATATAATCGAAATAAAATTAGTTGTCGTAAAAGGCAATTTAAACAGGAGTGAAAGAAATGAAACTAAGAAAACCGATTTCGTTATTGCTCACTGCTGCAATGCTTATGGGGGCGGCAACATTTGCTGTAAACGCAGCAAATACGGATGATGAAGGTGTATCAGCCTCTTATTACAACCAAAGCTACCTTGAAACATATGCAAGCAAAGCATACAACGAAGTAAACCTCGGAAGCACCTACAGTGCTGATTCCACAACGTGGAAAACATGGTCGCCTGAGGCAACCTCTGTCAAAGTAAAGCTGTACAACACCGGTTCGGACAATGAATCGGGCGCAGGAGTTGTCGGCGAATATGCAATGACAAAGGACAGCAACACAGGTGTATGGTCAACCACACTTCAGGGCGATTTTAAAAACAAGTATTATACCTATATCGTAAATGTAAAGGGTTCAACAAACGAAACTCAGGACATTTATTCAAAGGCTACGGGTGTAAACGGTCACCGTTCAATGGTCGTTGATCTTGATTCTACCGACCCTGACGGCTGGAACACCGACAAGCACGTTCTTTTTGACAACGCATCTCAGGCTGTAGTTTGGGAAGTGCATGTCCGCGACTTTTCCGCTTCGGCAACATCGGGTGTAGGTGAAGAAAACCGCGGTAAATATCTTGCATTTACCGAAGGCGGCACTAAGCTTAACTCAGACACAAGCTCTGACGCCGTTTCTACAGGTATTGACTACCTTGTAGAGCAGGGCATCAACTGTGTGCAGCTTATGCCTGTATATGACTTTGAATCCGTTGACGAAACAAGAGCTTCCTCGTCGTCAAACCGCAACTGGGGTTATGATCCGAAAAACTATGATGTTCCCGACGGCTCATATTCGTCAAACGCTTATGACGGCAACACAAGAATTACAGAATTCAAGCAGATGATTCAGGCCTTGCACGACAGAGGAATATCTGTTGTAATGGACGTTGTATATAACCATACATTCAGCACCGGCTCGTGCTTTGAAAAGACCGTTCCGGGCTATTATTACAGAATGACGAGTGCGAGCAGCTTTTCCAACGGCTCCGGCTGCGGAAACGAAACTGCGTCAGACAAGCTGATGTATAGAAAATATATGACGGAATCAGTTAAATACTGGGCAGAAGAATACCATATAGACGGCTTCCGTTTCGACCTTATGGGCTTGCATGATACCACTACAATGAACACTATCCGTACAGCTCTTGACGGTATGTATTCAGACGGCTCAGGTCAGAAGATTCTTATGTACGGAGAGCCTTGGACGGGTGGTTCAACTCCGATTACAAACGGCTGTTCACAGGGCAGAGCTTCTTCTCTTAATGAAAGAGTAGGTATGTTCTGTGACACTTATCGCGACGGCATAAAGGGCGGTACAAATGATGCGTCCAAAGGTTTTATTCAGGGCAATAATGATAAAACAGGCGATGTTGTAAACGGTGTTAAGGGTAAATGTTTTGGAGCAAAGGCTCCGTCACAGACAATAGCTTATGCCGATGCTCACGATAACCTCATTCTTTGGGATAAGCTTGTAAAGAGCAACGGAAGCACAAACTGGGACTCTACGGATGCAGCGTTAAAAGGACAGGCAAATGGTGTAATGGCACTTCTGCTTTCTTCTCAGGGCATTCCGTTTATGACCGCAGGTTCTGAATTCTGCCGTACAAAGCAGGGTGATCACAACAGCTACAAGTCCAGCGACTCTATAAATGCAATCGATTGGTCAAGAGTTAAGACCTATTCAGATGTAGCTTCTTATTACAAGGGCCTTCTTGCAATAAGGGAAAACTATACTCCTATGAGAAGCAAGACATTCGTCACTCCGTCGTTCCAGTCAAGCTACGGTTATGTTGTTGCATATACATATTCCAACAACAAATCCGACGAGTGGGGCAATGTTTGCGTACTTGTAAACAGCGGTACTCAGGCATATTCAATCAGCCTCGGAGCAAGCGGCTGGACGGTTGTTGCAAACCAAAGCTCTGCCGGACTCAAGAGCCTCGGCACGGTTTCGGGCAGCTCCTACAGCATTCCGGCACACAGTGCGGCAGTGCTTGTTCAAAGCTCAACATTCTCAAGACTTAATGCAACCACAGATGATTTCGGTACGCTTACGGTTAAGCACGTTGACGACAAGGGCAATGTGCTCAAGACCACAAGCGCAAAATACAGAGACGGCTCAACTTACCGTGCACTTCCCGACAGCACGATTATGTTCGACCACAACCTTATCAGCACTGAAGGTACAACAACAGGTACTGTTACCGGAGGCAAAAACTACAATGTTACATTCACATACAGCTCACAGGGAGTAGAGTCGGGATATTTGACTGTCAAGTATGTTGACAGCAACGGCAAGAGCCTAAAAGACGACGTTACCTATCACCTGAGAGCAGGCGAAGCCTATGATGCCGCTGTTTCTAATATTCAGGGCTATCAGCTTGATACGGAGAAGTTCCCTGCAAACTCAAAGGGTACTTTCACCGGCAGTGATACAACGATTACGTTTACATACAAATCGCTCGGTTATACAACTACAAAGGTACATTACTACAATTCTAACGGTTGGTCAAAGGTTCGCTGCTATGCATATACGGACGACGGCGCAGAACCTAACGGTACCTGGAACAGAGCTCCCGCTATGACGAGCGAGGGAAACAACTGGTATGTTAATACAGTGCCTGCTTCAAGCGCATATGTAATCTTTTATTACAGCAGCAGTCAGGAACCGGGACAGGGCGAGCAGGGTTATCCGGTATCTGGCGAAGCATGGATACAGAACAAAACCGTTACCTTTAACAGTACTGTTATCACAAGCCATATCGACATAAAGACGGGCAAAAAGATTGCTCAGGATGTTGTTGATACAAAAGAAAAGGTAACAAGCTCATCGTCATACAGAACATCTCCTGTTGACGGCAGAACAGATTTTATTACTCCCGCCAATGCAACAGGCAGCTATCAGGCAGGAATTATTAACGTTGTATATCTTTACAACGGTTCTCAGATAACCACCGATCCTACTACAGGACCGACAACCGAGCCAACTACAACAGTTGTTCCGACTACAACTCAGCCGACAACAACAGAAGCACCTACAACTACTCAACCGAGTACGGAACCGTCAAGCTCAACTGAAGCAAAATATTTTTACGGTGACCTTAACTTGGACAAAAAGATAACCGTTACCGACGCAACTATACTTCAGAAATATTCTGCACAGTCAGTTTCGTTCTCTGAATTACAGCTTATTCTTGCAGATGTAAACGACGACGGCTATGTGAATATCAAGGATGCCACAACTATTCAAAAATACATTGCTTTGTTTAATGATGCAGGACGAACGGGCACTCCTTATTATGAAGTAATTGAAACAACCGTTGCGCCGACAACAACTCAGCCTGAAACAACTCAGCCTACAACGGCTGAAATACCTACAACAACTCAGGCTCAGACTGATCCGATTGAACTTAACGGCGACTACTATCTGTTCGGTTACATTAACGGTGTAAACTACGGCTGCGAGGAAGATTATCAGACTCTCGGCGACTACCACTTTGTAAACGGTCAGGTAACGGCAACCTTTGATCAGGTAAGCTATGTAGCGGTAAAAACAGCCGACAACAAGAGCTGGTTTATGACAGACGGCTTTGAGGGCAAGGTTAATTCCGTAACTCTTTATAACACATCTTCACTCGGAGAAGACGCAGACAAGCTTATGGTACCTGCCGGAACGGCAACATTTACGCTTGCCGAAAACAGCGACGGCACACTTACACTTTCTTATGTATCTGACGGTGAATTTGTTGACGAAACAACCGTCCCCGATACTTATTCGATTACATTCACAAATAATAAGTATTGGGAATCCGTAAATTGCTACTATTGGGCAACGGATGATATAAGCCTGTCAACATGGCCGGGAGAGGCAATGGTGCACTCAGCAACTAATGATTACGGAGAGAAAATTTACACTCTTGATATTCCGAGTACCGCCGAGTATATGATCTTTAATGACGGCGGCTCAAATCAGACGGTTGACATTACGATAACAGGCAGTGCAAAATATTATATTTCGGGCGGTTCCGACAAGGCGTGTACTGTAGATACCTGGGAATAGCTCCCGGTCAATAATCAAAAAACACAGAAGCTCCCGCTTGTCGGGAGCTTCTTGCTTGCAGCAATAAATTGCAAAAACGTTCGCAATTTGTAAAAGTGTATAAAAAAGCTGCTAAAAATTTGTAGCTTAATCCATATACTTTAATCTTGGTTTTTGCTATAATCAAGATGATATTTAATGAAAGGAAGTTTGTTGATGAAAGCCTTCAAAAAACTGGCAAGTCTGGTTATCTCGCTCACGATGATTACATCTTCACTTGCATTTACCATTCCTGCAAGTGCGGCGGAAATTGATGATTCAAGCTCACAGTCCGCTAACGCAAATTTGCAGAGCGACGTGCAGGACGGCGTAATATTGCACGCATTTAACTGGTCTTACAACGCTATTAAAGAGAACCTGCCTGCAATCGCAGCAGCAGGATATTCAACCGTACAGACTTCTCCTGTACAGCAACCAAAGGATTATACCGTATCTGCCGATGTATCGGGTCAGTGGTGGAAGCTCTACCAGCCTGTAAGTATGCAGATAGCACAGCAGTCATGGCTTGGAACAAAGGCTGAACTTACTTCTCTTTGTGCCGAGGCTGACAAGTACGGCATAAAAATTATCTGCGACATCGTATCAAACCATATGGGTAACGATAAGGAGACCGATCCGTCTTCTCTAAGTCTGCAGATAAAAACTTATCAACCCGATTTCTATAACAACAAATCGAGTTATTTCCATAGCTATTCGGGCAGTGTCAATGACAGCAGTGTACAGGCTGTTGTTCAGGGTCACGTTTCAAATGCTCCCGACCTTAACACAAGCAATTCAAATGTTCAAGATGCTGTTATAAGCCTTTTGAAGGATTGTATAGACTGCGGTGTTGACGGTTTCCGTTTTGATGCTGCAAAGCATATTGAAACACCGGACGACGGTTCATATGCTTCAAATTATTGGTCAAATGTTTCTTCAAGCGCAAAGTCATATTATAAGCAAAAAACAGGCAAGGATCTCTTTATCTACGGTGAGATACTTAACACCTGCGGAAGCGGAAGAAGCTACGGTTCATACACGAAGTATATTAATGTAACCGATAACAAAACAGGTGACGCTGTTCTTGCAAACGTAGACAAGAGTAACGCTTCGGGTGCCGCAAGCTCTTCTTACCAGTCCGGACAGAGTGCGTCAAAGCTGGTACTTTGGGCAGAATCTCATGATACATATGAGGGTGATTCGGGTTCGGCATCGGGCTACCAAAACACCGCAAAGGTATCAAACGAAAATGTTTCCAAAGCATGGGCTATCGTTGCCGCAAGAAAGGACGCAACCTCTTTGTTCTTTGCCCGTCCGGGTTCGGCACTTATGGGTGAGGTTTCAACAGATACAACCTACAAGAGCACAGCGGTTGCAGAAGTAAACAAATTCCACAACACATTTGTAGGTCAGTCTGAAAAATTAGGCTCATCGGACGGTGTTGCTTATGTAGCAAGAGGTAACGGCGGTATCGTTCTTGCAAACTGCTCAGGCACAACCAAGAACGTCAGCATTTCAGGCACAGGTCTTGCAAACGGAACATATACCGACACGGTTTCGGGCAACCAGTTTACGGTTTCAGGCGGAACGGTAAGCGGCAAAATCGGTTCAACCGGTATTGCAGTTGTTTACAAGGCTTCCGTAACTCCGAGAAACACCTGCTCAGTTGAAAGCGGCTCCTTTAAGGGCGAAACAATGACAGTTGAGCTCGGACTTGATAACGCAACATCAGGCACATATTGCCTTGATGATTCCACACCTGTTACATACACAGGTAAAACAACTATCCGCATAGGTTCTGACTATAAGTACGGCGAAACTATCAATCTTACACTTACGGCAACCAACGGTTCGGATACCGAAACCACAACCTATCATTATCTGAAGAATGAAGACGACGGTTCGGGTGTCTATGTGTTCTTTAACGCAAAGAACAGATCGTCATGGACTGCACCGTACAATGTATATATCTATGATGAGGACAGCTCATCAACAATTACATATAAGAATGCATCATGGCCGGGACAGACAATGAAGTATGACTCAGCTTCTGGCTACTACTATGTTGAAGTTCCAAAGACCTGCATTGCAACGGATAAGAGCGGCAACGTATTGCCTTCAACTTCGTTTAATCTTGCAACTTCACCAAAAACATATGTAATTATCAACGCTTCAGGTAAAAACCAGCAGTATCCGGGCGACGGTTCTTCAACAAAGCTTGCCCTCGGCGGATCATCAAAGCTGTTTGCGGGAACAAGTGCAAAATCATTCACAACCACAACGCTCAAACCTGCTTCTACTACAGTTGAGGCAACAGATGTAACAAAAGGTACGGCAGCTCCTACAACAGAACCTACAACAACCGTTCCTGTAACTACAACAGAACCTACAACAACCGTTCCTGTAACTACAACAGAGCCTACAACAACTGTTCCTGTAACTACAACAGAGCCTACAACAACTGTTCCTGTAACTACAGCTCCTGAAAAGTATAATTACGGCGATGTAGACCTTAACGGCTCAATTAATATTGCAGATTCTACGATCATTCAGAAATATATCGCTCAATCTGTTACTTTAAGCGAGTTACAGCTTATTTTAGCTGATGTTTCTCAGGACGAAAAAGTAAATGTTAAAGATGCAACATTGATCCAAAGATATGTTGCAAAATTCATCAACTGCGGACGTACAGGTCAGCCTTATTATTCGGGTCAGCCTGAAACGACACAGCCCACAACAGCTGAGATTCCGACAACAACTCAGCCTGAAACAACTCAGCCCACAACGGCTGAAACACCTACAACAACTCAGGCTCAGACTGATCCGATTGAACTTAACGGCGACTACTATCTGTTCGGTTACATTAACGGTGTAAACTACGGCTGCGAGGAAGATTATCAGACTCTCGGCGACTACCACTTTGTAAACGGTCAGGTAACGGCAACCTTTGATCAGGTAAGCTATGTAGCGGTAAAAACAGCCGACAACAAGAGCTGGTTTATGACAGACGGCTTTGAGGGCAAGGTTAATTCCGTAACTCTTTATAACACATCTTCACTCGGAGAAGACGCAGACAAGCTTATGGTACCTGCCGGAACGGCAACATTTACGCTTGCCGAAAACAGCGACGGCACACTTACACTTTCTTATGTATCTGACGGTGAATTTGTTGACGAAACAACCGAACCGACAACACAGGATACTACTACAACCGATCCGGTATCGGATACATACACAATAACCTTTACCAATAACAAAAATTGGAGCAAGGTGAATTGCTATTATTGGGGAACAAACGACACAACGCTTTCAACATGGCCGGGTGAAGGAATGACATATTCAACCACAAGTGATTATGGTGAAAAAATCTACACGATTGAAATTCCCAACACAGCCGATCATATTATATTTAATGACGGCGGTTCAAATCAGACGGTTGACATTAAGATAACAGGCAGTGCAAAATATTATATTTCGGGCGGCTCCGGCAAGGCATATACTGTAGATACCTGGGAATAATAAAGCAAATCAAAACATATAAAATTCATTTTGGGTGCCTTTCGCAAGGAGGGCGCCCAAAAGTGTTTTAATCGTAGCAACGCTCAGCTTTGCTTGCCAAAAGCAGAGCATTGCAACATATGCAATTATATTAGGCTATACAATTATTTTGATCGCCTTGAACATAAAAGCGACGTATCGCACCACAGGCTTTAGCCGTGCGGTGCGATAATCTGTTGTTATTCCACTGATTTTAGCACTTCAAGCATATCCACATTTTTAAGTCTGAGAGTCATCATCAGTCCCAAGACTAATGTAATGAATGCTATTACGATTATCGGAATAACAAATGCCTCAGCTCTCGGCACAGTATTAAACATTAAGTCATCAGGCGGCACAATTGCAAGAATATAACGATGCAGTGCATAGCCAAAAACAAAGCCAACAAGAATTCCGATTATCGTAAGCAGCATAGAAACAATAATCAATATTTGCATAATTTTATTCAGCGAATGTACAATGGTGTCAATTTGGTTTGTAAGCGCTGTGTTTTGTATTGCGCCTTTTGCACCATCAAGCTCAATAAATTTGGTTGCCTGCAATTTTGCATTCCTCCGGAGAATTTGACCGGAGAAGCGATGACGGCTTTTCTTTTAGCTCTCTGTTTGCCACAATAAACGCCGACTGAAAAACAAAACCGCAGCAGATTCGTACCCGCTGCGGTTTTAACTGTGCGTTAAAATTTAAGTGTTTAACTTTTGATTGGCTTATTTGAAAGCTGTTTTGCTGACCGATCAAAGCAATTATCAATCGTCAAAGTTTGGCGTCTGTATTGCATCGTATCCTGTTTCACCTGTGCGAATCTTTACAGCTTGCTTGAGGTAATAGGTAAATATCTTGCCGTCGCCGGGATTACCCGTGTAGGCGGTCTTTTTGATTGCTTCAATCGTCTTTTTCTCCCATTCCTCGGAGGAAACAACAATTTCAAATTTGATTTTAGGTAGTACCTGAACATCTACCTTTTGACCTCTTACATATTCCGACATACCTCTTTGAACACCGCATCCGACCACCTGATAGGCTGTGATACCGTTCACTCCGATGTCTGTAAGAGCTTTCTTTACATCAATAAACATTTCTTCACGAACAACAGCTTCAATTTTAATGAGTTGAACTTCACCGTTATTTTTTTCCATAATATAAATCCTCCGTTATCAGTTATCAAGACCGTTAAATGACGGATAAGCAACTTCACCGTGCTGCGTAATGTCAAGACCGACCATTTCGTCTTTAAGGCTTACTCTGATCTTGCCCGTGAGCAGTCTTGTAATACCGTAGCAGATGAGTGTTCCTACAACGGCTATGACGATCGTGATGCCGATGCCTGCTGCCTGTGCGCCAAACTGAGCAAATTCACCGTAAACAAGTCCGTTACCTGCACCTGAGTTAATAGCTGTGCAGGAGAACACACCTGTCAGGAGTCCGCCCCAAATACCGCCTGTGCCGTGACAGCTGAATGCGTCAAGAGCGTCGTCAAAGCCCAATTTCTTTTTGCCGACAGAAATCATCAAATAGCAAACTGGGCTTGTTGTCAAACCGATTATTACAGCTGCCCAAATCGGAACAAAACCTGCGCCCGGCGTAATTCCTACAAGACCTGCTACCATACCTGTGCTTGCACCGATAAGAGTAGGCTTTTTGTTTTTGATGACATCGCAGAGCATCCAGGAAAGAATTGCTGCGGCTGCGGCTACGGCGGTTGTCATAAATGCATGTGCTGCAAGTCCGTTAGCCTCAAGAGCAGAGCCTGCGTTGAAACCAAACCAACCGAACATTAGAAGCGAAGCGCCGAGAACAACAGTCGGGATATTGTGGATTTTGTAGTTTGCTCTTGCGTAGTCGTGACGTTTGCCGAGCAGTATGCAAAGGACAAGTGCCGATACGCCCGAACTGATGTGAACAACGTCGCCGCCTGCAAAGTCAAGTGCACCGATACCGTCTGCACCGAGCAAACCGCCTTGACTCCAAACCATATGAGCCAACGGATAATAAACGATAAGCGACCAGAAAATTATAAATACGAACAGTGACTTAAATTTCATTCTGCCTGCAACAGCACCTGTGATAAGTGCAGGGGTGATAACCGCAAACATCATCTGAAACGCACAGAAAACAATATTCGGAATTGCGGCGCCGTCTGTATAGCCCTCGGTAATAGAAACGCCCTCAAGACCGAGCCAGCTTAAATCTCCGATTATTCCGTTTGAACTTGGTGCAAACGAAAGTGAATATCCAAACAGCACCCACATTACAATACCTGTGCCGATGATGAATACAGATGTCATCATCGTGTTTACTACATTCTTTTTGCGAACAAGTCCGCCGTAAAACATCGCAAGCCCCGGAGTCATTATAAACACTAGAGCTGCACATATAAGTATAAAGCCGATACTTCCTGCATCCATTTTAAAAACCTCCACATAAAGCATTACAGACAAAAAACAAAGTTCACTTCGCTTTGACGAAAAATGCAAGAAAATAATTTCAAATTGCAAATTTGGTCAAAAGCCAAAGTGAACTTCGTTGTCCGTAAATATTTGTTTTTTAAAGATATGTAAGAAATGTTCCGGATAGTTTCTTTACTGTCTCGAATTATAACGCCCTTTATACTTATTGTCAAGCGTTTTTTATATTTTTTAAGGTTTGGCACAAAAAATATTTTAATAGGCAAACTAACTGACGTATTTGTTCATTTTGCAGGAATTATTTTTTATCATTCATTTCTTTGAGAATATCGGCAATCAGCTCACGTTCGTCCATATGATATTTTACGCCCTTAATCTCTTGGTAATCTTCGTGACCTTTTCCCGCAAGCACAATTATATCTCCGTCCTCTGCGTGCTGCATACAATATCTTATTGCATTCTTGCGGTTTGGTACAACCACATATTTGCCGTCTGTCTTGTTTATTCCGACCTTTATGTCCTCAATTATATCCATAACGTCTTCATATCGGGAGTTATCCTCGGTTATAACAGAAAGATCCGACAGTCTGCCCGACGTTTCGCCCATTTCATAACGACGTACCTTGGGACGGTTTCCTCCTGCGCCGAACATAGTTATAAGGCGATGGGGGTTATATTTTCTTAATGTTGTAAGCACATTTTCCATCGAAAGCGCATTGTGGGCATAGTCGATAAGCAGTGTGTAATTTCCGTTTACCTTTACAGGCTCGACTCTGCCTTTGACCTTTGCGGCTCTAAGACCTTTTATAACAGCTTCGTCGGGAATATCAAAGAAAGAAACAGCGCAAATTGCCGCAAGCGCATTATAAACATTGAATTTGCCGGGAATACCGACATCAAGAGACAGCGTTTTAAGTCCTTCGGTTTCAAAATGAACTCCGATAAATCCGTTGTCGGATAAAAGATGTTCGTTAAATGCGCACAGGTCTGCATTTTCGGAAAATCCGTAGGTGAGAATCTTTCCGTTAAAGTCCTTTGTAATATCCCTCCAGCTTTTGTCGTCAATATTAGCGGCGGCTTTTCGGCATTGCCTGAACAAAAGACTCTTGCAATACAGATATTCAGCCATATCCTTGTGCTCAACTCCGCCGATATGGTCGTCGGAAAAGTTTGTAAATATTGCGACATCAAACATCATACCCGCAAGCCTGTTGTGTTTAAGTCCGATTGACGATGCCTCAATAACCATAGCCTTACAGCCTGCATTTATCATATTACGCATAGATTTTTGTATTTCATATGATTCGGGCGTGGTGTTGTCGGTTTTTACGGTCTTTCCGTCATAAATGATTCCGAGCGTACCTATCGTGCCTGTTTTTATGCCTGCCTGTTCAAAAATTTCAGCAACCATAGCAGTGGTGGTGGTTTTGCCTTTTGTGCCTGTTATGGCAACTGTTTTAAGCTCCTCACAGGGATGTCCGAAAAACTCCGCACTCATTAGCGCAAGCGCAAGCCGTGTGTCGTTCACCTTTACGACGGCGACATTTTCAGGTACCTCAAAATTAAGCTCATCGCTTATTACAAGCGCACAGGCGCCGCTTTCAACGGCAGACTCGGCGTATTTGTGACCGTCGGACGTATAGCCCTTGAGGCAGACAAACACCGTGCTGTCCTTTACCTTGCGTGAATCATAGATTACATCCGATATTTCCGGATTAAGATCGTTTATCATATTATATTCAACATTTGCAAGTAAGTCTTTTAGCTTCATACCGTTCCTCCGAAAACTGTTGTATAATTAGTATATATTAATTATACCAATACTTTTGAAATATTACAACAAAAGCAGAATAAAAAATTAATAAATGCAATATGTCATCGTTCAGCCGTTTATTGAAACATTTTATCCTAAAATCCAAAGGACGTGCATATACTGTTTTGAGAACAAGCTTTATGTTTAGTGATTATTTACAAAGAAACGGAAAAAAGTGCCGCAAATGAGGAAAATTTATTAATAAAAACTTATATATGGGTGTTTTACCTCAATTATGTAAAAAAGAGTTGGTCAAGTTGCACAACTGATATTTGAGCATAATACACAAAACGAAAAGAATATATTTGTTCAAAAAAGCGAAAAAATTGAATTTTCAAATACAAAGTGCACAAATCTTAAGTTTAAAATTATCAGTTTAGATAAAAAGTACAAAAGAGGTTGAAATTTGATTGTTTTTTTGATATTATTTATTTAGTGGATAAAGCGTGCAAAATGCACCTGTTCCATAAATCCGTTAAGGAATAAAAAATATTTTTGAAAGAAGGATATTCCAATGAAAAAAATTTTTGCGGTTCTTCTTGCCGCTATGATGACAGCAACTGCATTTGCAGGCTGCGGCGGCGGAGAATCATCACAGGCTTCCGACAATGCGTCAGGTGCTTCAACAACTGACCTCCAAGTAAACGGATCAATCGTTGATACTTCTTATTTTGGCGATGAAGACAATGCTAAGCTCAAGGTATGGGCACCTGATAAGGCAGTAACCCTTGTTAAACAGCAGGTTGAAGATTTTAAGAAAGCTTATCCCGATAAGACTTTTGACATTGAAGTTGTAGCTCAGGGCGAAGGCGACGCTGCTACTCAGATCCTCAACGATGCTTCAACAGCAGCAGATGTTTTCTCTCTCCCAAGCGATCAGCTCAACAGGCTTGTTGCCGCTGACGTAATTGCCAAGGTTGCTTTTGTTGACGCTGCTACAGAGCAGAACTCACCCGAAACAATCGAAGCAGGTAAGATAAACGACACTCTCTATGCTTATCCTGAAACAAACGATAACGGATACTATCTTGTTTATGATAAGTCTTTGGTAACAGACGAAGATGCAAAAACTCTTGAGGGTACACTTGAGGCCTGCCAGAAAGCCGGCAAGAAGTTCATTATGGACTGCGGTGAAGGCTTCTATGCTTGCACATTCGCATTTACGGCAGGTGCAAAGATTGACGGTCTTGAAGTAAACGAAGAAGGCGATGAAATTCAGAAGTTCGTTGATTTTGATGAGGACGAAGCAGTTGACACACTTATGGCATTTGCTAAACTCATCAAGGATTATAAGGGCACATTCCAGTCGCTCAACGTTAAACAGGTTGCATCAGGCTTCTCATCAGGCACATGTGCAGCAGGTGTTGACGGTTCTTGGGATACAGAAGTTAACAAAACTGCTCTCGGCGACAACTTCGGCGCTGCAAAGCTCCCGACAATCAACGTAAACGGCACAGACAAGCAGCTTATCTCAGCGTTTGGCTATAAGTATATTGGCGTAAACGGTTCTTCAAAGTATCCTGCAACATCTCAGATTCTTGCTTACTACCTTTCAGGCAAAGAGTGCCAGGAGCAGAGAGCAGAACAGCTCGGCTGGGGTCCTTCAAACAAGGAAGTTCAGCAGTCTGATATAGTTACAGGCAGTGCAGCTCTCAAGGCAATAAAAGAGCAGTCAGAAAACGCTTGTGTATCGGTTAACCTTTCTTCAACATTATGGAGTCCGATGGCTACCCTCGGTAACAAGCTCTCTTCAGACGACTGGGATGCAGAAGACAGGGAAGCAACAAAAGATCTCCTTAATGAAACTATTAAGAATGTTCGTGATGAGGGCTGATCGTAATTAACGTATTATCGGCTCAAACATAATTTATCGGTTTTCACGGGGTACTTTGGTTTCGGAGTACCCCGAAAAATCAAATATATTATATTACATCAAACAAACGGTGATTTAAAAGCTTTTAAATGTTTTTTAAATATCATTTAGTTTAGCGCAAATGATCGGAGAGATTTTCAAACTCAATTAAGGAGAGCTTATATGACATATGTTGAATATAAACAGCTCAATCCGTTTCAGAGATTTGCTCACAACTTTAAAAAATTTCTCATCAGTATTCCCCGTGGCATCGTAAACTTTTTTAAGGCGATCGGTAGGGCGATAGTTAAGTTCTTTAAGGGTATCGGCAAAGGCTTCAAAAATTACGGAGTTACCTTTGCAAAGGGTGACTGGGCAACAAAACTTTCATATTTGATCTTTGGTGTCGGCGACATTCATAAAGGCAAATATTATAAAGGAATTTTATTCTTTCTTACAGAAGTACTTTATGTGCTTTATATGGTATTCTTTGGCTGGGGTTACATCAGCAAATTTGACACATTGGGTACGGTAAAAACCGGCGAAGTTCTTGACCCGGGTCAGATTATTCCGCGTAAGGTTTACGGCGATAACTCAATGCTTATATTACTTTATTCGGTATTGACTATCGTAATAACAGTTGTTGTATTTGCAATTTATATTTCAAACATCAAAGACGCTTACCGTCATGAGCTTATGAGGAAAAACGGTGAAAAGCCAACATCTTTAAAAGCAGATGTAAAAGAATTCCTTGACGGCAAATACCACATTACACTGCTTTCATTCCCTGTACTTATGATAGGCATATTCAATGTTTTGCCTCTCATATTTATGATTTTGATAGCATTTACAAACTATGACAAAACTCACCTGCCGCCGGGAACATTGTTTACCTGGGTAGGTTTTGACAATTTCGGCTCGCTCTTTGATCTCGTAAACAATTCAAAGAAAGCCACTACGTTCCTTGAACTTACAAAGTGGACGCTTTTGTGGGCTGTAGCCGCTACATTCTCCAACTACATACTCGGTATGATCGTAGCTCTTATGATCAACAAAAAGGGCATCAAACTCAAAGCACTCTGGAGAACACTTTTTGTAATCACAATTGCTGTTCCTCAGTTCGTATCGCTTCTTCTTATGAGCCAGATGCTCGCATCAGACGGAGCTGTCAACATCTTGCTTTCGGAGATAACCGGAAGTCATGTTGAAATACAATGGCTGAACAATACGCCGCTTATGGCACGAATGACGGTAATTGTAATTAACTGCTGGGTTGGTATTCCGTACACCATCCTTTCTATGTCGGGTATTCTTATGAATATCCCTGAGGATCTGTACGAATCTGCTCGTATTGACGGTGCAAGCCCCGTTAAGACATTTACAAAGATCACACTTCCCTATATGATCTTTGTAACTACTCCGCAGCTTATTACCCAATTTGTAGGTAATATTAACAACTTCAACGTTATCTACCTTTTGACAGGCGGTAACCCGTCAACAGAAAAATTCTATCAGGCCGGTTACACTGATATTCTTGTAACGTGGTTGTTTAAGCTGACAATGGATTCTCAGGACTACGGTCTTGCGGCTGCAATCGGTATTTTGGTATTTATTGTATGTGCAACGCTTTCGCTTTTGATTTACAATAATTCCAAGTCTATGAAGGATGAGGAGGCGTTCTCATGATAAAAAGTTATAAATTCAGGCGACATCTTGCGAACGCAATTATCTATATTATCCTTGCGGTAATGGGAATAATTTGGGTATCTCCTTTCGCATATCTTCTTATGCATTCATTCCGTGCAGAAGGACTTATCAGCGTTCCTTACCTTATTCCTCATGAATGGACCTTCCAAAACTATATCGACCTGTTCACCGGCGCAGGCGGTCAGGCTTCGATCAACTTCCCAAGGTGGTTCCTTAACACATTTGTTGTAGCTTGCTTCAGCTGCGTTATCTCTACGATTTCCGTTCTCGCAGTAAGCTATGCATTCAGCCGCCTGAGATTTAAATCCCGTAAAAAGTTTATGAACGTTGGTATGATTCTCGGTATGTTCCCGGGATTTATGACAATGATTGCGATTTACTATCTCTTAAAGGCTATGGGACTCACTCAGACACTCGTTGCTCTTGTAATTTGCTACAGCTGCGGCGCAGGTCTTGGATTCCAGATTTCAAAGGGCTTCTTTGATACGATACCAAGGGCTCTTGACGAAGCGGCAACTATTGACGGCGCTACTAAAAATCAGATATTCTGGAAGATAATTCTTCCGATGTCTAAGCCTATTGTAGTATATACGGTGCTTACCTCATTTATCGGACCATGGACAGACTTTATCCTTGCAAGAATTATTATGGGTGATAAGCTCGATAACTACACTGTTGCAATCGGACTTCAAAAGATGATTGCCACCGACTTTATCAATTCCTATTACAAGCAGTTCCTTGCAGGTTCTGTTGTGGTTGCTGTGCCTATCACGCTTCTCTTCCTCAAGATGCAGAAGTATTATGTTGAAGGCGTAACAGCCGGCGGCGTAAAGGGTTAAAATTTATGCAATACAGGGCAGCAGCCAATAACTGCTGCCCTTTTTTCAACAAGAATTTTAAAGGAATGATATTATGAAAAGGTTTATTTCTATCATACTTTGCATTTTGATAGCTTCCGGCTGTGTGCTTGCCGGCTGTGGTGACAATACTTCTTCCGACAGCTCAGCACCTGTATCTGACAATAATTCGGGTAACGATGTTGCTGATCCTATAGAGGGGGTCAGTGCTTCGTCGTCAACAGATAAATACCGCAACTATTATCTGATTTTTGTAAATTCGTTTTGCGATTCAAACGGCGATCAAACCGGAGATTTGCAGGGGATTATTTCTAAGCTTGACTATCTGAACGACGGGGATCCAAATTCGGGCGATGATCTCGGTATTGACGGAATATGGCTTACTCCCATTATGCCGTCTAAATCTTATCACAAATATGACGTTGAGGATTATTACGACATTGATCCCGATTTCGGTACGCTTGAGGATTTTGACAAGCTTGTAAGTGAGTGCCACAAAAGAGGCATCAATCTGATTATTGATCTTGTATTAAATCATGCTTCATCAAAAAATCCGCTTTATACAAAGGCAGTTGAAGAGGTTGCGGAAAATAAGCTTGATGGATACGCCGAATATTTTGAGATTCACGAAAGCTCATATTTCAGCAGTGATACTCAGGTAAACACGCTGTCAAACGGTTATGCCTGTGAAGCGAATTTTTCGCCCGATATGCCGGAATGGAACCTCAATTCCGAAAAGACCAGAGAAGAATTTACTAATATAGCTAAGTTTTGGCTTGACAGGGGCGTTGACGGTTTTCGACTTGACGCCTGCAAGTATTATACCAACAAAAGTACTGACGGAACAGAATTTTTAAAATGGTTCTATGAAGCCTGCCAAAGTATCAACCCCGATGTATATATGGTGGGTGAAACATGGTCCGACGATTCCGATATAAGCGAGCTTTACAAGTCGGGAATTGACAGTCAGTTTGCGTTTAAATTTGCACAAGCTTCAGGCTTGATTGTAGAAAATATCTACACTCAGACGGGAATCGGACTTGTCAAAAAGGTTATGAACTACGATAATAAAATGCGTGACAATAATAAAAGCGAAATCAATGCGATGTTCCTGTCAAACCACGATCAGGTGCGTATAGCAAATGCGCTTGAATCAAAGGGACTTGATACCGAAAAATTTGCCGCTTCGGTTTATATGTTGTTCCCGGGTAATCCGTTTATATATTACGGCGAGGAGATCGGTACTAAGGCGGAGAGCACTGACAGCGACGCTTATTACAGAACGGCAATGGTTTTTGACAGCGAAAACCTGCCGGATATATATGTTAATATGATAGGCGAAGAAACAGTTGCTCCGACAGGCGGCGGAGTTAAGCAGCAGCTTGAAGACAGTTATTCATTGCTTAACTTTTATCGCAGAATTATTAAGATAAAAAATCAAAATCCTGAAATTGCAAGAGGAACTATTACAGGCGTGCAGAACTTTGACGACACTCAGGTAGGTGCGTTCTATACCGAATACGAAGGTTCAAAGCTTATGATAATCCATAATTTCAACGGCAAACAAAGCAAGGAGCTTGAGATAACCGACGATATGATTAAAAGCGCAGTTGTCCGCGCCGATCTTGTAACTACGGATTCCGACTCTCATATTGAGTTGAAGGACGGCAAGCTGTCGCTTCCGCCTCATTCAACGGTAATATTGAAGTCAGCCGAATAATGGAGGTCTGTCGCTGAAAATGGAACAGTTCAGCTTATTGTATCCGCAAAACAGCAATGCAAAATACACTGTTTTATCAAAAGAAGCCCAAAACGATCTTTCAATAGATTTTTTGTGTAATGCTCTGACCGATGACGGCTACGAACGCAACAGTATAAAACAGATTCTGACTTCAATAACCGATGAAGAGGACGTTATTGCATACAGATGTGATGTTTTTGACGATTTTCTGAGGTTCCCAAAGCTGAGGGAGGAGCTTTCCGCAATGCTTGAAAAGCTTGCGGATCTGCGTGAAATAGAACGCTTTCAAAAGGATTCCGAAGCGTCGTCGCTTTGGCAGTTAATAAACCGCCTGAGGGAAATGGACGGTTACGTTGACTGCATAACTCAGATAAAGTCGACCCTTGAAACGCTTGAAATTCATTCGGAGGGACTGCGTACATTAAGGCAGAACGTGCAGTCAATTTACAAAGAAAGCGGTTTTGACGTGCTCAAGCGTGACATAAGCGATACGCTTGCAAAGGCTCAAAAGCTGAAAAGCATAACTCTCGGAGTCAATCTTGATTCGCTTTTGCGCCCTAAGACGGTCGGAGTAGTTGCACTTAATGACAAAGAATTTACCGACAGCGGAATATTAAAGCGGTTTATGAAATTTGCAAACAACGACAGCGAGCTTCATCACGGAAATGATGTTACAGGCTTTGTGAGTTTTCATCCCGCAAACCCGACAACTTCAAATTTTGGATTGGGAAAGGTCGTTGTCGGTGCACAGCAGGACGTAAATCAGATTTACGGAACAAATCTTACCGGTGCAGATCCGCTTTCCGACGCCTTAAAAAAGGTAGTGTCCGATATTCTGCGCCGCACCGTAAATGAAATCAAGTCTATGCTTAATAAATATGTAAACATAAACGGTTATTCATTTGTTTCGCTTATGCCTGAAATAGTTTTTTATATCCGATTTGCTGAATTTTGCGAAAAGGTCGGCTCAAAAGGAGTTCCGCTTTGCAAAGCTGAGGTTATGCCGCTAAATCGGCGTGAATGTTATGCAAAGGACATATATAACATTAAGCTCGGCATTAAAAAGGCAAACGGCGAGGCCATAGATATAGTTACAAATGACTTCAAATTTGACGGGGACGCACGAATATATATCCTGACAGGACCCAACCGAGGCGGTAAAACCACTGTTACCCAGGCTGTAGGACTTGCGTTTTTGCTGGCGCAAAACGGAATATATGCGCCTGCAGCGTCATTTAAGTTTAGCCCGTGCGACAATATCTACACACATTTTCCTGCCGATGAAAACGATACTGTAGACCTTGGCAGACTCGGAGAGGAAAGCAAACGGCTTGCGACGATTTTTGAAACCGCAACAAACAAGAGCCTGTTGCTTCTCAACGAGAGTCTTGCAACCACTAATGTTGCCGAGGGACTTTATCTTGCCCGTGATGTAGTTAAATCAATGCGCTATCTTGGCGTAAGATGCATTTTTAACACGCATATGCACGACCTTGCAAGAAACCTTGATGAGCTTAACAAAAGCATAGACGGTGACAGCGTCGTTGAGAGTATGATAACGGGGAACGTCAATGATCAGTGCTCGTTTAAGGTTTGCATAGCTCCGCCCCAGGGTGTAAGCTATGCCCGCAATATTGCCGAAAAATACGGCATTACCTTTGAGAAGATCAAGCAAAGTATTGACAAAAGAGATGACCGCTGTGTTTAGGGGTGCATTTTATCTGTACAACCTAAGTGCAGATGTTACCCCTCAATTAAATAGCTGCTTTTGCTTGACACAGACTAAGGGTTAATTGTATAATAATATTGATATTAACCTATATCCGAAAGGAAGATCAACTTGGAATATAAAAAGGCTTTTGATTTTATAGTAAGCAAAGTGGAGGAGGAGCTTACAAAGAGCGGCTACATAAGACAAAAGGTGTCATCAGATGACAGCAGTGAGCTTGTAGCTCTTTTTACGAGCAATACCATTGCATATTCGGTAGCATATATCAAAGACAGGGAGCAAATGGTTTTGCGCTCCTGCACTATGACGGAGGATGGTCCGGACAACGAGTGGAAAACCCTTGCAACATGGCTTTATGACGAAACGGTATCTACTCAAAAGGATGCCGAAAGTATTGCAAACGACTTTGTTGAGGGCGTTTCGGGCAGTATAGCGATAAAACGTGCAAAGCAGGTAAAACAGAAAAAGAAAAAGTCCGATGACGGCAACGCCGATCCAAAATTCCTTGCAAAGCGTTTTGTAACATTTTTCCCTGAGCTAAAGGCTGAGATCAAGGACGAAGAGGATTGCTATTATCCTTTCAGAGGCGCAACCTTTGCAAAGGAACACATTGCGCCAAAGATAGCCCAATATATCAAACGTGCAAACAAAAACGAGCTTGAAAAATTGGCTGGCGTGTTCAACACGCAATACGGCAACGGTGATGTTGATACCCGTTCAATAATCACAATAGTTATTCTAAATTCTCTTGATGAGGCTGAATTCAAGACGCTTTCGGAATACTTTGACGCCGAATTCGCAAAGACCGCAAACGCCGCACGCAAGTATAAAGACAAGACCGTAAAGCCTGAAAAGCCGAAGAAAAAGAATGTCAGCAAAGCAAGCACATTGCTCCAGCAGTAAAAACGCTTTGTTAATCAAAAGAGGTCAAAATGAACATAGTATCTTCCAAAACCGTTACACTCAACTCGCTCCCAAAAAATCTGAACGAGCTGAAGACTCTAAAGGAAGCAGCATTGATATGCCCGTTTGAGGTCGCCGCACTTACGGTTGCGGTTTTGTGTCGTTACTGTGACAGCCCTCAGGACAGCATTGATATGCTCAACTATCTTCGCGGTCCTCGTCCGCTCACACCATATGATGTTCAGTTCCTGCGTGACAGGCTCAAAGGCAAGCCTTATAAGCCAATTTCATTTTTAGGCGGAACCTCTCCAGAAAACGGATATACTCCGTCAGTACCGTATTCCGTTACGGTTCTTGAAGATCCGTATGCACGTCAGGAGGAAAATTACATAAAGCTTTTTATACGCACTTCGGGAGCTGACGCTCCCCGCCCGATAAAAATGAGGACAAAGCCGAGTACCGGACAATGGTTTTTGTGGGAACAACATCTTTTGCCCGATATTCGCATACCTGTTGAACAGGATCCGTGGGCATAATTTAAAAGAATACAATATTTAACGGCTGTATCATATCTGATACAGCCGTTATTTCCATTGTTCTATTCAGCTTTGATTTCGACGGGCTTTTCATCAAAGCCCTCAAGCTGAAACCTGAGTCCGCAGGTAGAACATTCAAGATATGGTTTGCCGCCGTTTGTGTCGTCCTCAAAAATTATCATTGGACTTTCGCAAAACGGACAAAGTTTTAATTCCTCAGCCTTCATATATATCCTCCGGTCATTTATATGTATTAATAATATTGTACTACAAATCATTTATATGTGCAAACATTGTTTGGTAAAAAACACTTTACAAACAGTACAAAAAGATATAAACTAAGAAACAGATGATTAGGAGGGCTTAAAATGAAACAGGAAAACTACTCTATGCTATGCGATTTTTATGAGCTTACAATGTCAAACGGTTATTTTTTGAACGGCTTTTATAAACGCAATGTTTATTTTGACGTTTTTTTCCGGAAAGTGCCCGATAACGGCGGCTTTGCCATAACCGCAGGGCTTGAACAGGTCATTGAATATATTAAGGAACTTCATTTTGATGAAAATGATATTGAATATCTAAAGAGCAAGAATATATTTGACGAGAAATTTCTTGATTATCTGAGAAATTTTAAATTCAGCGGCGACATCTATGCCGTGCCGGAGGGAACGCCCGTTTTCCCGAACGAGCCTATTCTTACCGTGCGTGCGCCCGCAATAGAGGCTCAGCTTATTGAAACCTTTGTTTTGCTTACGCTTAATCACCAGTCGCTTATTGCGACAAAATCCAACAGGATCGTGCGTGCATCTCAGGGTCGAACTGTTCTTGAGTTCGGTTCGCGCCGTGCCCAAGGTGCAAGCGGAGCGGTTGACGGTGCAAGAGCGGCGTTTATCGGCGGCTGTAAGGGAACAGCCTGCACGCTTACCGACGAACTTTACGGGGTTCCTGCCGGCGGAACTATGGCTCATTCATGGGTGCAGATGTTTGACAGCGAATATGACGCTTTCAAAACATATTGCGAGCTTTATCCCGAAAATCCAACGTTGCTTGTCGATACCTACAATACGCTCAAAAGCGGTGTTCCAAACGCCATAAAGGTGTTTAAGGAAGTGCTTTTGCCTCAGGGCAGAACAGAGTGTGCAATAAGGCTTGATTCGGGAGATATTTCTTATCTTTCAAAAAAAGCACGCAAAATGCTTGACGAAGCCGGACTGACGGAATGTAAAATTACAGCTTCAAATTCGCTTGACGAATACCTTATTCGCGACCTTATGATGCAGGGGGCTAAAATTGACAGCTTCGGCGTGGGCGAAAGGCTGATAACTTCATCAAGCTCGCCTGTTTTCGGCGGAGTGTACAAGCTTGTTGCCGTTGAAAACGAGGGCGGTGAAATCGTGCCAAAGATAAAGGTCAGCGAAAATACCGCAAAAATTACAAATCCGCATTTTAAAAAGGTATATCGTTTTTATGACAACGAGAGCGGCAAGGCACTTGCGGACGAGCTTTGCGTTTATGATGAAACGGTTGACAGCTCAAAACCTCACACAATATTTGATCAGAACGCAACGTGGAAAACAAAAACGCTTGAAAACTTTACCGCAAAGGAACTGCTTGTGCCGATATTCAAAAACGGCGAGTGCGTTTATAATAGTCCGTCAATAAACGAGATAGCCGAATATTGTAAAAATCAGATTCATCTTTTGTGGGATGAGGTCAAAAGATTTGAAAATCCACACACCTATTATGTTGACCTTTCAAAGAAATTATATGAAATAAAAAACATTTTGCTAAATGTTTACGGAGTATGATTAAAAAGGGGTAAGAAATGCGGTTTAAATTGCAGTTTAGCAGTTTGAACCGCATAATATTTGCTTTTAGTTATAAATGTTACAAATGAGCGTTAAAATTTGGCTGCGTTTTTGTCACAACCTACAAAAAATAAATTTTTAGTTAAAGAGTCTATTTTTTCTTGCTACTTTTGATTAATTTGTGGTATAATTTAATTAAATATTAAGCTATTCAAATCATAGCAACGCTTTGCTTTGCTCTCAAGAAACAAAGCTTGCAACAGATTACAAACAGTGCCGAGAGCATCAGCTCCTCAGGGCTTCAGTGAGAGATCGTGACTCACGCTGAATTTCTGAAATGGCGTCTGCCGCCTGAGCGGCGGGGGACATCTGCACTTAAGTTATACGGGAGTTTTGATTACGGAACACATAATTAATATCGACAGAATGGAAAACGCCGTTGCGCTTTTTGGCAGCTTTGATGAAAATATCAAGCTCATTGAGCGTGAATTCGGCGTAAAAATAACCTGCCGTGACAGCGAGTTGAAAATTGAGGGCGACGCCGAAAATGCGTCGAAGGCAGGCAAGGTAATTGAAAGTCTTTTGCAGTTTATCAACAGGGGCGAGGCACTTTCGGAGCAGAATATCCGCTATTGCATTTCGCTTGTAAACGAGGGCAGCGAAGACAAAATCGAACAGCTTGCGGGAGATTGCATCTGCATTACATCAAAGGGCAAGCCGATAAAGCCAAAGACCATCGGTCAGAAGCGATATTGCAATATGATTGCAAAAAACACGGTTACAATAGGCGTCGGTCCTGCCGGCACGGGCAAAACCTATCTTGCCGTAGCAATGGCGGTAACTGCGTTTCGCAGCAAGCAGATCAACCGTATTATTCTTACACGTCCTGCGGTTGAGGCAGGTGAAAAGCTCGGCTTTTTGCCCGGAGATCTTCAGAGCAAGGTCGATCCGTATCTGAGACCGCTGTATGACGCACTTTTTGATATGCTGGGCGCAGAAACCTATCAAAAATACGTTGAACGGGGCAATATTGAGGTTGCGCCGCTTGCTTATATGCGAGGCAGAACGCTTGACGACAGCTTTATAATCCTTGATGAGGCGCAGAACACCACAAGCGCTCAGATGAAGATGTTTTTAACTCGTCTCGGTTTTAACTCAAAAATGGTTATTACAGGCGACATCACTCAGATTGACTTGCCCGGAGGGGCAAGGAGCGGACTCAAGGACTGCATAAAGATACTCAGGAACATCGAGGGTATCGGAAGCTGTACCTTTGATGAAAAAGACGTTGTTCGTCATCGCCTTGTTCAGGATATTATTAAGGCATATGCAAAATATGAAAACGGAAAAAACTAAATTGGCATACAGAAAGATTGAATTTAAATAAATACTGAAAGGAATGTTTACAATGGCAGACAAAATCAAGGTAATAATCACCAACAAACAAAAGACGGTAAAAATTCCGACGGGCATAAGGATGCTTGTGCGCCGCTGCTGCAATGCGGTGCTTCAGCTTGAAAAATTTGAAGGACCTGCCGAAATCAGCGTTACATTTACGGATAATAAAGGCATAAAGGAGCTTAATAAGCAGTACCGTGACAAGGACATTGAGACCGATGTTTTATCGTTCCCGATGGGCGAAAACGGTGTTTATGATACGGATATGGAAACCGGCGCCAAAATTTTGGGCGACGTGGTAATTTCTATGGAAAAAGCAAGAGATCAGGCGGCGCTTTTCGGACACAGCCTGCAAAGAGAGGTCGGCTACCTTACAGCCCACAGCGTTCTTCACCTGCTCGGATACGACCATATGGAAAAGCTCGACAAGGTAAGAATGAGAGAAAAGGAAGAGCTTGTAATGGATGAGCTGGGACTTCCCGCCTCGTCAAGCTACATAGTTGACAAGGTTTGATATAAAAAATGAAAAAACAGATTTTGAGCTTTAAATTTGCGTTCAGAGGCGTTTGGAAGGCAATAAAAAGCGAAAGTCATATGCGGTTTCACATAGTTGCGGGGCTGTATGTTTTACTGTTTTCGCTGTTTTATGATTTTTCGCCTGTTCAGATTGCGTTGCTTGTTGTGCTTATTGCGCTTGTAATAGCGTTTGAAACACTGAACACCTGCATTGAGGAGCTTTCAAATCTTTGTGCCGACAGATACGAACCGCTTGTGCGGTTTGCAAAGGACGCAGCCGCAGGAGCGGTGCTTGTCACCTCGTTGGCTGCTGCTGCAGTGGGAGTGATTTTCTTTTGGAATTTATCCGTAATTCAATGCATCTTCGGCTTTTTTGCGGACAATATATTGTTGCTTGTTTTACTTGTGCTGTCGGTATCGGCTTCAATAATTTTTGTTGTACTCGGACCGACGGGGATAAAGGAAAAATTTATTTTGCACAAGCGCAAAAGCAAGGATAAATCCGCTGAAAATAATATATAGAATCGCATTAAAACTGCATAATAGTATTTGCATAGGGCGAACATTGTTCGCCCGCAATTTTTAATAGGAAAAATTAAGGGGTAAAGAATGAACACAAATGATAAATCCGCCTTTGTGGCGATAGTCGGCAGACCAAACGTGGGAAAAAGCTCAATCTTAAACCGACTTTTAGGACAGAAGATAGCTATTGTATCAAGCAAGCCGCAGACCACACGCAACCGAATTACGGGAGTGCTTACCGAGGGCGAGTATCAGCTTGTTTTCTTTGATACTCCCGGTATGCACAAGCCAAAAAATTCGCTCGGTAAATATATGGTGCGAAGCGTAAACGAATCGGTGGGCGGCGTTGACTGCTGTATGCTTGTTGTTGAAGCGGGCAAAGAACCGGGACAAACCGAAATCTCTCTGATTGAAAAATTCAAGTCGCTTGATATGCCTGCGATTCTTGCCATAAACAAAATAGATACTCTGAAAGAAAAGGACGAGCTGATGAAGCAAATCCTTGAGTACAGCAAGCTGTATGATTTTGATGCGGTTGTGCCTGTCAGCGCACAGGACGGAAGCGGACTGAACGAACTCCTTGACGAATTGAAAAAGCAGTCAAGCGAGGGCGGACATTTCTTTGATGACGACACACTCACCGACCAGCCCGAAAGAGTAATCGTTGCCGAAATAATCAGAGAAAAAATACTTCGTCTTTGCGATAAGGAAATACCGCACGGCACAGCTGTTGTTATCGAAAAGATGAAAACACGGGAAAACGGAATTTTGGATATTGACGCAACAATATTCTGCGAAAAAGAAACCCATAAACGAATACTGATTGGCAAAAACGGTGCAATGCTCAAAAAAATAAGCAGTTTTGCCCGTCAGGACATAGAGCGGTTTTTTGACTGCAAGGTGTTTTTACAGACCTGGATAAAGGTAAAAGAGGATTGGCGCAACCGAGCTCAGCTTTTGCAGAACTTTGGCTTTGATGAGAAGAATTTTGATTAATATGAATGTAATATTGATAAAAGCAAAATATCTTGACTGTCCAATTATAGCAAAAATTCAGAAAATTTCTTTTTCAAAATTACTCGAAAAATATAAGGATTATGACACAAATCCGGCTTGCGAAGATTTGGATAAAATACAAGAGAAATTCCGTCAGACGTTTACTGAATATTATTTGATAAAGGTTGGAAAAAGCACAGTAGGTATTGTAAGAATTGTCAGTGTTGATAACAATACCAAACGTATTTCTCCAATATGTATTTTGCCTGAATATCAAAACAAAGGCTATGCTGGCAGAGCTATGACTAATTTGGAACGTATGTTTCCTCAAACTCATATTTGGTTACTGGATACTATTAAGCAGGAGAGTGAATTGTGCGATTTTTATGAAAAACTCGGATATATACGGACGGGAAGAGAGGAAAAATTGCACAGTAATATGACAATTGCGTTTTTCAAAAAGGAAGTTTGATTAATGGTTAAATTTTATGACAGTGTTGATGACAGATTGCTTAAATTTGCGGTGATTATTTCAAAGACGAACGGCAAATGGGTGTTTTGCAAACACAAGAAAAGAGATACGCTCGAAATTCCCGGCGGGCATCGGGAACCGGGAGAAAAAATTGAAGGTACGGCAAAAAGAGAATTATATGAGGAAACAGGTGCGCTTAAATTTGATATTTACCCGATATGTGTGTATTCTGTAATTGAAAAGGATAATTTTAACAATAAGGAAACCTTTGGAATGTTATATTATGCAGAGATTTTTGAATTTGAAAACGAACTGCACAGTGAAATCGAAAGGGTAGTTTTGTCCGATACCTTAGCAGATAATTGGACATATCCGCAAATTCAGCCGTTTTTGATAAAAGAATATGAGCGCAGAACTAATCTCGGCAAATAAAGGATGAGAGAATATGAACATTGTATATAGAAAGCTTACAACTGAAGACATAGATATGTTTATTGATATGCGTATAAATCAACTGCGTGCCGAGGGTGCAACCGAAGACATTGATTTAAGACCAAACCTAAAGGATTATTATAACCGTCACCTTGCTGACGGAACATTTGTGTCATGGATTGCATTAGACGGTGAAAAAACAGTCGGCACAAGCGGAATATCGTTTGTTGAAAAACCGCCGTACTTTTCATGTCCGAGCGGTAAGATTGCATTACTGTCAAGTATGTTTACTGCGGATGATTACCGCAGAAAAGGTATTGCAAAGCATCTTCTTGCAAAAGTCATAGACGAAGCTAAAAATTTCGGCTGTTCGGTTGTACAGATCACGGCTTCGGATATGGGAGTATTGCTGTATACTGATTTTGGCTTTAAAAAGAACGGTAACTTTATGCAATACAATCTCTGACAACAGGAGAAAAATTTACCGTTTATAATTCGCCCAAAAGTAAAAACACTAATAAAAGCCAATTAATTTGGAGGTGTTTTTATGGACGAATGGTCTATGTGGGAAACTTTCATTACTACCGGCAGTGTGCTGGATTATATACGCTACAAAAGTATTCAGGACGCCAAGGATACAGGTGCAGACACGATAAACAGGGAGGAAACCGATGAAATTCCGAACCGATGGATTGATAATAAAGGAACAGAATATCGGTGAAAACGACAGGCTTGTTTTTGCTCTGACAAAGTCAAACGGCGTTATCAGGGCATTTGTCAAGGGTGCAAAAAACATAAAAAATCAAAAATGCGCCGCAACCTCTTTGCTCTCTTATTCCCGACTTACGATATACAAGGGTCGGGAAAGCTACATAATAGGCGAGGCGCAATCAATTAAAATTTTTTCAAAGCTGAGATATGACGTTAAAAAAATGTGCCTTGCACAGTATTTTTGCGAGCTTGCGCTCACTGTATGCCCCCGTGAGCAGAATTCCGAGCCTTTTTTGAAACTGGTTTTAAATTCGCTTTACCTTTTGTCGGAGGGCAAGCGCAGTGCAGAGTTGATTAAGCCCTGCCTTGAAATGCGGCTTGTATCCCTTGCGGGCTATATGCCCGACCTTACAATGTGCAGAAATTGCGGCGAATATTCCGCAGACACAATGTATTTTTTGCCCGAAATCGGTATGCTTGAATGTGCCTCCTGCCACGAAAGAATGTCGGGAGGAATTGCGCTTTCTCCGTCCGCTTTAACGGCTTTAAGGCATACTATTTATGCCGACGATGATAAGCTGTTTTCGTTTTCACTGTCGCAGGAGGGGCTTGAATTACTGAATATTTGCAGTGAAAGCTATCTTAAATATAAATTTGAAAAGGATTTTAAAACACTGAATTTTTATAAGGCGATTTCGTGATTTTTTCATTTTATTAAACGTATGAAAAATTTGATACCGTTCAAATGGTAGAACAACCCCATGTTGTTATGGAGATGAAATAGAATTGTAGGGAACGGTCTTGGCCGTTCCGATAAAGGTGATGATGAAATAATGAATTTGCCTAATAGAAAAAAACTGCGTTTAAACGGTTACGATTATTCTACTCCGGGATATTATTTTGTTACAATATGTTCTAATAATAAGAAAAGCATATTTTGCCATATTAATTCTGATGGCGCTATTAAAAAATCTTGGGTCGGTGACATTTTAGAGAGCAATATAAAAAACATAGAAAGTCATTATAGCAATGTAAGAATTGATAAATATGTTATAATGCCAAATCATTTGCACATGATTGTGGTAATATCATACTTTGAAAATACGGAACGGTCAAGACCGTTCCCTACATTATCAAACGTAATTGGATTATTTAAATCCGGTGTGTCAAATGAAGTAGGATTTACTGTATGGCAAAAATCATTTCACGACCATATAATACGCAATGAAAAATCTTATTTGCAAATATTAAAGTATATAGAAAACAACCCTCTTAGTTGGATGGAGGATTGTTATTATATCGCAGACTAAACAGAGGCTTTTATGAACAGACATTACAGAACACTTGAACTTGATAAAATTCTTGAACGCCTTGCAGGGCAAACGTCGCTTGACGATGCCCGCGAAATGGCGCTTAGACTTGAACCGCAGTTTGATTTAAAAAAGGTGCAACTCCTTTTAAAGCAAACCGACGACGCTGTTGTGCTGAGCAGTAAATACGGCGCACCGTCGTTTGGTTCGGCAACAAACTGTTCGGGCAACCTCAGACGTGCTCAGGCAGGAGGTTGTCTTACAACCACGGAGCTTATCGCAATAGCCGATACGCTTCGCATTATACGAACCGTAAAGGAATGGCACTCCCGTTTTGCCTCGGTTGAAACCACGCTTGATACCTATTTTTCGGGGCTTGTTTCCAACAAATACCTTGAGGAACGCATAACCTCGGCAATCATCAGTGATGATGAAATTTCCGACAAAGCAAGCTCCGCACTTTCGGATATTAGGCGCAAAATACGCACCGCTTCGTCAAAGGCGAGGGAGTCGCTTGATAAGATAATCCACAGTTCCTCCTACATAAAGTATTTGCAGGAGGCTATCATTACTCAGCGTGACGGACGTTATGTTGTTCCCGTCCGCAGTGAGTGCAGAAACAATGTTCCCGGACTTGTACACGACACCTCGTCAAGCGGAGCAACCGTGTTTATTGAGCCTATGGGTGTTGTTCAGGCAAACAATGACATTAAAATGCTAAGAGCAAAAGAAGAAGAGGAGATTGAGCGTATCCTCTTTGAACTGTCGGCAAACGCAGGTGAATTTGCCGACAGCATTATTCACAGCTATGAAAATCTTGCAAATCTCAATCTTATTTTTGCAAAGGCGGAGCTTGCCTACTCAATGAAAGCAACAATGCCCGTTATGAATGATAGGTGTGTTGTTGACATAAAGCAGGCACGGCATCCTCTCATCAGCAAGGACAAAGTCGTTCCCGTTGATATAGTGCTTGGCAAGAGCTTTGATACGCTTGTAATAACAGGTCCTAATACGGGCGGCAAAACCGTTACCCTTAAAACTCTCGGACTTTTTACGCTTATGGCAATGTGCGGACTTCTTGTGCCGTGCGGCGATAACAGCGAATTGTCGGTGTTCCGACGTGTGCTTGTGGACATTGGTGACGAGCAGAGCATTGAACAGTCGCTTTCAACATTTTCCGCACATATGACGAATATTATCCAGATACTGAAGCTTGCAAACGCAGGCTCACTTTGCCTAATCGACGAGCTTGGCGCAGGCACCGACCCTGTTGAGGGTGCGGCGCTTGCAATAGCTATACTTGAAAAGCTGAGAACCCGTCACGCAAAAATCGCATCTACTACGCACTATGCGGAGCTTAAAGAATTTGCGCTTCGCACCGAGGGCGTAGAAAACGGCTGCTGCGAATTTGATGTTGTTACACTAAAGCCTACCTACAGGCTTTTAATCGGCGTACCCGGCAAATCAAACGCTTTTGCAATTTCAAGGCGGCTCGGAATGGACAGCGATATTGTAGACCGTGCAAATGAGCTTGTATCAAGCGAAAGCAGACAGTTTGAGGACGTTGTCGAAAAGCTTGAAAAACGTCGTCAAAGTCTTGAAAAACAGCTTGAAAACGCCAATCGTCTTACCGCAAAGGCAAACACCGAAAAGCAAAAAGCGGAAAACGAAATGCGAAAAGCCAAAGAGAATGCAGAGCGTGAGGTTGAACGTGCAAAGCAAGAGGCACAAAGGATAATTTCACGCACAAGGGCTGAGGCAGATAAACTTGTTGAAGAAATCAACAAGGCGCGCAAGGAAAAGGAACTCAGTGCCGATGCACGCTCAAAGCTAAAAAAGAACATTGCTAAAATGGAGGCGCATGCCGACTCGATAAAACTGAAAAACACTCCCGATGAGGAATACAAACTGCCTCGTCCGCTAAAGGCTGGCGATACGGTTTTAATATATGATATTGATAAAAACGCTACCGTACTTGCGCCGCCGTCAAAGGACGGACAGGTTCTTGTTCAGGCGGGAATAATCAAAACAAGGGTTGACATAAAGAACCTTCGTCTGCTAAAATCTCAGATAAAGCCTGCTGCAAGTCGGTTTTCGTCAACAAGGAGCGTGCCCGGCCGTATGGACGTGCGTCCCGAAACGGAAATTGACGTGCGAGGAGAAACTGCGTTTGACGCAGTAAATATAGTCGATAAGGCGATTGATAACGCAGTATTGTCCGGAATCGGAAAGCTCACGATAATACACGGCAAGGGTACCGGTGTTCTTCGCCGTGAGATAAACCAATATCTCAAGTCAAACAAATCGGTCAAATCCCATCGTCTCGGTGTCTTTGGCGAAGGTGAGGACGGCGTGACAATAGTAGAGTTGAAATAATTGAGGTAGCAGAATATGAAAAAACAATTTCTTGATACGGGAAAAATCGTGGGTACTCACGGAATCAAAGGCGAGGTGCGTATTGATCCTTGGTGCGACAGTCCTGAATTTTTGTGTGATTTTAAAAGGCTGTATCTTGATGAGAACGGCAGGGATTTTATTGATGTAAAGTCACGTCCGCACAAAAACATCGTACTCTGTAAAATAAAGGGTGTTGAAACTGTCGAGGACGCCGAACGCCTGCGCGGAAAAGTCATATATATCGACCGCAATGACATAAGCCTTGAGGAAGGCGCAAACTTTGTTCAGGATCTTATCGGGCTTGAGGTGCGCGACGTTGATACAAATGAGGCTTACGGCAAAATCTCCGATGTGCTCTATACGGGCGCAAACGATGTTTACGAAATAACAAACAACGGCAAAAAATATCTTGCCCCCGTTATTGACGATGTTGTAAAAAAAATAGACGTTGATTCGGGATTTGTGCTTATCCGTCCTCTGAAAGGAATATTTGACGATGAGAATTGATATAATAACTCTGTTTCCCGAAATGTTTGAGCCTGTGCTTAACGAAAGCATTATCGGCAGGGCGCAAAAAAGCGGAGCTATAGAGATTGTGTGTCATCAGCTTCGTGAATTTGCGTTTGACAAGCACAGACGTGTTGACGATACCCCTTACGGCGGCGGAATGGGTATGCTTATGAAGGCAGAGCCTATTGCCCTTTGCTTTGAGGATATATGCAAACAGGTTGGAAGCAGACCGCACTTTGTATATATGTCGCCCCAGGGAAAAACACTTGAACAAAAGCGGCTCAGGGAGCTTGCCGAGTTTAACAATATCTGTATTCTCTGCGGTCACTATGAGGGCGTCGATCAGCGTTTGCTTGATGAATTTATTGATGAAGAAATATCGATCGGCGACTATGTTCTTACGGGCGGCGAAATACCTGCTATGGTGTTTGCCGACGCATTGTGCCGAATGGTTCCCGGTGTGCTTACAAACAACGAATGTTTTACCGAGGAAAGCCACTTTAACGGCTTGCTTGAGTATCCGCAGTACACCAAGCCTGCGGTATGGCGGGGAAGAGAAGTCCCCGAGGTGTTAATGAGCGGACATCATGCAAATGTTGAAAAGTGGCGCCGTGAAAAAAGCCTTGAAGTAACAAAAATAAAGCGCCCGGATTTGCTTAAAGACTTAAAGCAGGAATAAATTTAACTTTCTGCCGAAAACTCTGCCAAATCATTATTGAAAATGCTGAGGGAACATTGCATATTTTGTAAATATGCACAATAAACGGGGAGAAAATTTGACATCAAGTGATTATTAATACGAAATTATTTAAAATTATTGACCTTGCCCAAAAAAAAGATTATAATAATTATTAATTAAGCCAATTAGGTTTAACAGATAATATTTATTATTGCAGAGAGGGTTTTATTATGTATGTTAAGGAAGTTTTAGTTCAGAACAAAGCAGGCTTGCACGCACGTCCCGCAACTTTCTTTATCCAGAAAGCTAACGAGTTCAAATCAACTATCTGGGTTGAAAAGGAAGAGCGCCGTGTAAACGCAAAAAGCCTTCTTGGTGTACTTTCACTCGGTATTATCGGCGGCACAACTATCAAAATCATCGCTGACGGCTCGGATGAAACCGAGGCAGTCGAAGGTCTTGTTGCTCTTGTTGAGTCAGGATTTACCGAATAAAATCATCTTGCATTTTCTATCATATATTTGATTATCAGGGCGGTTTTCCGCCCTTTTTATTTTACTCATTACTCACAATTTTATGTTTTTGAAACGGAGGTGAGAATATGAATCCAAAAATGTCGGTTCTTCGCAAAAAAGCAATGGCTTTGCCGCTTTTACCGGGGGTATATATTATGCATAACAAAAACGGCGAGATAATCTATATCGGCAAGGCAAAAGCACTTAAAAACCGTGTCAGCCAGTATTTCGGCTCTCAAAACAATCACGCCGAAAAGGTGCGTCGAATGGTTGACAACGTGGATGATTTTGAGTACATCATAACCGACAGCGAATTTGAAGCGCTTATCCTTGAATGCAGTCTTATTAAACAGCACACGCCGAAATACAACATTCTTCTTAAGGATGACAAGGGCTACAGTTATATAAGAGTGAGCGAGGGCGATTGGAGCAAGATCTCATATGTTTTGCAAAAAAAGGACGACGGCGCAACGTATATCGGACCTTACAAAAGCAGTTATTATGTAAAAAGCGCAGTAGAGGCGGCTAACAAAATATTTATGCTCCCGACATGCTCACGGCGTTTTCCGCAGGACTTTCGCAAAGGCAGACCTTGCCTTAACTATCACATAAAGCAGTGTATGGCTCCCTGTACCGGCAGAGTAAAACTCAAAGATTATCGTGAAAGCGTGCAGCAGGCGCTTGATTTCTTAAAAGGTGGTTCTTCAAACTCCATAAAGCAGCTTACCGAAGAAATGGAACAGGCGGCTGAAAATCTTGAATTTGAACGTGCGGCAAGAATAAGGGATAAGATAAGCGCAGTTAAAAAAATGTCCGACAAACAAAAGGTCGTGTCAAACAAAGTTCTTGATCAGGACATTATTGCGAGCTTTTCAAACGACGGCAAGACCTGCTTTCAGGTGTTTCGTTTTGAGGGCGGCAGGTTGTTTGACCGTGAGAGCTTTATTTTTGACAGCGGCGACAGCGATACCGAATCGGAGGAGTTTATTCTCAGATACTATACGCTCAGAAACGACGTGCCGAAAAATATTGCGCTCGACGCCGCCTTTGACGGGATTGAAAGCGTTGCCGAATGGCTTTCGCAAAAGAGGGGGAACAAGGTGAACATAACCGTTCCTCAGCGTGGCGAGCAGGCTCGTCTTGTTGCAATGTGCCGCTCAAATGCCGCCGAGACGCTTGCCCAGAAAAAAGGCGCTACCGTGCGTGAATTCAGCGTTCTTGAAGATTTGCAAAAGCTGCTTGGACTTTCAAAGCTGCCCGAATATATAGAGTGCTACGATATTTCAAATCTTGCCGGAACAGAAAATGTTGCCGGAATGATTGTATATAAGAACGGCAAGCCCTATAAATCGGCGTACAAAAAATTTAAGATCAAAGGCTTTGAGGGACAGGACGACTATGCGTCTATGGCTGAGGTTCTTTCACGGCGGTTTGATGAATATTATAATTCAGACGGCAGCGACGAGGGCTTTGGCAAGCTGCCGGACCTGATACTGCTTGACGGAGGAAAAGGTCAGGTAAATACAGTTAAGCAGGTTTTGAAAAGTATGCAAATTGACGTACCGCTTTTCGGACTTGTAAAGGACGACAAGCACCGCACGCGAGCCGTAACGGGCGACGGCGGAGAAATTGCAATAAGTGCAAACCGTGCGCTTTTTACATTCCTGAGCAAGATGCAGGACGAGGTTCACCGCTTTGCTGTCGGCTATCATCATGCACGCCGCAAAAAAAGCACATTTAAAAGCTCACTTACCGAGATTGACGGAGTAGGAGCGGTAAGGGCAAAAAATCTTCTCAAATACTTCCGTACGATAGAGAATATTTCAAAGGCGGATTTGACCGAGCTTAAAAATGCGCCTAAAATGACAAATGATACCGCACTTGCGGTTTACAGATATTTCCATACGGATGAGCAGGACAAATGATGATAATTTTTATAAATTTTATTGTAAATTCAGCGCTTATGTGATATACTGACATAATAAAGACAAATGCAGTTAAAACGCTGCCAAAGGAAGATGTTATGCGTGTAATAACCGGTTCGGCGAGAGGCAGACGCCTTGAAACCCTTGAGGGAGACGACGTAAGACCGACTGCCGACAGGATTAAAGAAGCTATATTTTCAATAATTCAGTTTGAAACCGAAGGAAGAGTGTTTCTTGACCTTTTTGCGGGTTCGGGACAAATGGGAATAGAGGCTTTGAGCCGAGGCGCAAAGCTTGCGTTTTTTGTAGACAATTCCAAAAAATCGCTTGATACCGTAAAGCGCAACCTGAAAACTACGGGACTTGAGCTTGGCGCAAAGACCTTTGCAATGGATTATCACAGCTTTCTTGCGATGAATTCCCAAAGCTTTGACATAGCGTTTCTTGATCCGCCGTACGGTAAAGGAATTCTGCAAAATGCCCTTGAAATCGTGCCTGAGCATATGAACGACACCGGGATTATTATAGCGGAAAATCCGTTGAATGAAGAAATTTTGTCGAATTACGAAAATTTTGTACTTGACAGACAGTATCGCTATGGTAAAATAAAAATAAGTACATTCAGACATAAGGATTTTGTACAATGAATAAAATTGTAATTTGTCCGGGCAGTTTTGACCCGGTGACCCGCGGCCATGTTGAGATTATAAGACGTGCCGCAAAGATGTTTGACCATGTGATCGTGGCAGTGCTTGTTAATTCTGCAAAAAAGCCGTGCTTTTCGACTGAGGAGCGTATTGAGCTTCTCGAAAAAGCGGTCGGCGAAATCGAAAATGTAGAGGTATCGAGCTTTGAGGGGCTTCTTGCAAATTACTGCAAACAGCGAAAAGCCGATGCAGTCGTAAGGGGACTGCGTGCGGTTACAGATTTTGAATATGAATTTCAGATGGCTCTTACCAACAAAAAGCTTAATCCGCATCTTGAAACCGTGTTTTTGACGGCTGATGCCGATTCCATGTATTTGAGTTCAAGTATGGTGCGTGAGGTTGCCTCAATGGGCGGCGACATAAGCAATTTTGTTCCTGCCTGTATCTGCGACAGAATTTCAGAACATTTTAATAATAAACCAAAGGATATTTAAGGAGTGGAAAAAATGAAAGTTGATGATTTGATTTTACAGCTTCAGGATGTAATTAACGACGCAAAGTCAATGCCGTTTTCAGGCGGAAAGGTAATGGTCAGCAGTGATGAAATATATGACATTATTGATCAGATCCAGGACGCTATGCCTGCCGAAGTAAGACAGGCAAAGAATATCGTTGCCGACAGAAAGCAGATTCTTGCCGAGGCAAACCGTGAATCCGAGAACATCATCCGTGCCGCCGAGGAACGCAAAAAAGCTATGCTTAATCAAAGCGAGATCACCCGTGAGGCTCAGGCAAAGGCAAAAGAGATTGTTGATGACGCAAAGCATAAGTCTGCTGAAATTCGCAGGGCGGCAAATGTTTATGTTGAAAGCATTATCAAACGCACCGAGGAGTGCCTTTCAACTCAGCTTAGTGAGGTAAGAAAGACGAGATCGAACCTTGCAAATTCACAAAAAGCAAAATAAGACCGATTTGTCGGTGTTGAATACATTTTTACGTTTCAGCAAACACTACAAGAGTCTGATGCAAAAGCGTCGGGCTCTTTTTTTGCTCAGACTATCAAACATATGTTTGTAATTATTTGTAATTTTTTAAGCAAATCTTTGCGGATTTCAATTGATATTTTTAGCTGTATTATTCTGCCAACGAAAAATAAATTGAAAAAAGTAAAAAAATCGAAAAATTTGTTATTTTTATTAATAAAGTCGTAACTTTTGTCTTGATTTTTTCATAGTCATAGGTTATAATAAAGGCAACAGGTGTCATATTGTGTCAATCAGTGACTAAAAATCCGATTTATCGGAGGCTTTTGTACTAATTTTATCGGAGGTGGGCAAAATGTTCTCGGGAATGTCTGATCATTCAGTTGACTCAAAGGGCAGAATCGTTTTGCCCGTGAAATTCAGAGAAGAGCTCGGCGAAACCTTTTATCTTGCCAAGGGCTTCGGCAATCGCTGTATTCAGGCGATGTCCGTTGAAGAGTTTAACTCAATTTCATCAAAAATACTTGAATTACCCGCCGATAAGGCAATGGCACTGCAATATACCTTTACCGCAACCGCAGTTGAGGTTTCTCCAAACGCTCAGGGCAGGGTGTTAATTCCGCAGTCGCTGAGAGAATTTGCAGAAATTGAAAACGACGCTCTTGTAATGGGAATGATAAGAAGGATAGAAATTTGGAGCAAGGCAAGATTCGACGAATATCTCAGCTCACGGCAAGATACAATAGCCGAGGCGCTGTCGATGCTCAAACTGTAGGAGGATTTTATGGAATTCTCTCATATTTCGGTTCTTTTGAACGAAGCGGTTGACGGTCTTGCCGTAAAGGAAAACGGTATTTATGTTGACGGAACGGCAGGCGGAGGGGGTCACAGCAACGAGATACTTAAACGCCTTAAAGGCGGCAAGCTGATTTCTGTTGACCGTGATCCGGACGCCATTGCCGCACTCACTCAAAGGTTCAAGCGCAATGAAAATTCAATCATAATCAAGGGTAATTTTGCCGATATAAAGGAGCTTTTGATGCTCAGGGGGATCGGTGCGGTGGACGGCGTTTTGCTTGATATCGGCGTATCGTCACATCAGCTTGACACCGCGTCAAGAGGATTTTCGTTTCACGAGGACGCACCTCTTGATATGCGTATGAGCCAAAGCGGAACGACTGCCGAGGAGCTTGTTAATACACTGCCGCTTGATGAACTCAGGCGGATTATAAGCGAATACGGCGAAGAAAAATTTGCTTCGTCTATTGCAAAGGGCATTGTAAGCGCAAGGGAGCAGTCGCCGATAAAAACCACGCTTGAGCTTGCCGAGATAATCAAATCAAATGTTCCGCAAAAAGTGCGGCGCGACGGACATCCGGCACGCAAGACTTTTCAGGCGCTGCGAATTGCCGTAAACGACGAGCTCGGCGCCCTCAAAAAGGGGCTTGACGGAGCCTTTGAGGTACTTGCAAGCGGCGGCAGGCTGGCGGTTATAACTTTTCATTCCCTTGAGGACAGGATAGTAAAGCAAAAAATGGCGTCGTGGTGCCAGGGCTGTACATGCCCAAAGGACTTTCCGGTATGCGTGTGCGGAAACAAGCCTAAGGCAAAACTTGTCAATAAAAAACCTGTTTGTGCAAATGAAACAGAATTGGCGGAAAACCCAAGGGCGAGAAGTGCAAAGTTGAGAATATGTGAGAAAATATAAAAAATTTTTGTCAGGCTATAGACAAAACGACTTATTTGTAGTAAAATATAACAAAGTTGTAAAGAGTGTTACAACTACAATAAATTGTGTTTAGCTTGTGATTAATTACAACATATTCGGTATATTCCGTAATTTGTTATCAAATTACAACTAATTGTGTGTGTATAAATCAAAATAATTGTTAAGATTTTGAAACTTTTTTACTTTATGGAATTATAAAGCAAAAACAGTGTGTTTTATGAAAATTTCGATACAGAAAGGCACAAGGTGCAAAGCAAATGACGTACAAAAATCAAAACGCCGCTTATGATTTAAGCTTGTTTGATGATGAAAATTCTTACAACGGAGGTTCGACCGCTCCGAGAAGAAGCGAGCAGGAGGCTCCTAAAAAAGACGGCAGAAAAAAACAAAACAAAAAAAATAAGGTAGTTAAGCTTCCCGAAGAGGAATTACATAAGATAAGACGCCGCAAACATAATCCTATAAAAATCGCCGTCAGTTCAATAGGTGCGGTTGCGGTTACGCTTATCGTCGGCGCAATAATCGTCGGTCAGGTACAGCTTACGGAGCTTAACCAGCAGATAATCACGGCACAGCAGACGCTCGAGGATGCCCAGAGTATATATACTCAAAATGAAATGAAGGTTGAATCGAAGCTTTCAAATGAAGAGATAGAAAAATATGCAACAGATGTGCTTGGTATGACCAAAGCCTCTAATGCACAAAAGGAGTTTGTGTCTCTTTCCGGAGGAGACAAAGCAGAGGTATCTGCACAAAAGGATGAAAACATATTTACAAAGTTTATCGAATCCATAACAAATCTCTGGTCATAACATTCATTGAAATTTAATAAATATGTAATGAAAGAATGAGAGTTAAGACTGCGTCTTGACTCTTTTTTCGGTATTTTAAGGAATGTGGCTTTTTCCTTAACAGAGGCTTATAAAGGAGCTATTTCGTGGAAGAAAACAACAATTCGGTTAAAAGAACTAAAAAACGTGCGCCGAAAGGTCCCAACCAAAGGCTCAGGCAGCGCACGGGTATACTGATAATAATTATTCTTGTGCTCGGCTTTGGTGCGGCACTCGTCAGACTTTCGTTTTTGACGCTTGTTCAGGGACGAACTTTGCAGGAAGACGCCGTAGAGCAGCAGCTGAAGGACACTACCTTGCCGGCAAAGCGCGGTATAATTTATGATACAAACGGTAAGGTGCTTGCCGAAAGCGCTTCGGTATGGCAGGTCGTGCTTGCGCCGATATATCTTGAAAACGACGAACAGCGACAGGCGGTTGCAAAGGGACTTTCCGAGATATTGGAGCTTGACTATGACAACGTTTATAAAAAGACTCAGCAGCAAAGCTATTATGTTGTCGTAAAACGCAAGATCGAGGTCGAAACCAGAGATAAAATCATTGAGTTTATTGACGAGCTTGACAAGGATTACAAATGCGGCAACGTTATCGAACTGCTTGACGATTACAAACGCTATTATCCCCACGACAGTCTTGCCGCTTCGGTAATCGGTTTTGCCGGAAGCGACGAACAGGGTCTTGAGGGCGTTGAATATGAATACGACAGTTATCTGTCGGGAACGCCGGGAAGAATAGTAACCGCCAAAAACGCAGTTGGCACAAATATGCCGTTTCAGTATGAACAAAACATAGAAGCAGAGGACGGAAAGAATATTTATCTTACTATTGATGAAAATATCCAGTCTATCTGCGAAAAATATATGCAGCAGGGAGTTGCCGACAACAACGTACTTAATAAGGGCGTGTGTATTGCAATGGACGTAAACACGGGTGCAATACTTGCAATGGTAACTACAGACGGTTATAATCTTAACGACCCATACGAGCTGCCGGAGGATCAGCAGAAAAAAATAGACGCTCTTCCCGAAGACGAACAGTCCAAGGCTCAGGGCGAGGCGCTTTCGGCAATGTGGCGAAACAAAGCTGTAAGCGATACCTATATGCCGGGTTCTGTATTTAAAATGTGCGTGGCTTCAATGGCTATAGAGGAAGATAAGGTCAGCGACGACAGCACCTTTACCTGTACGGGTGCAATCAAGGTCGGTGACAAGGTGCTTCACTGTTCAAACACAAGCGGTCACGGAACGCAAAACTTTTTGGAGGCGTTGTGCAATTCCTGCAACCCTGCGTTTGTGCAGATAGGTCAGCTTATCGGAATGAATAAATTCCGTGAATACTATGAGGGATTCGGATTTTCCGAAAAAACAGGCATAGACCTTCCCGGTGAAGCCGAAGATACATTCTGGGCCGAAGGTACTATGGGCGAGGTCGATCTTGCCGTTGCTTCTTTCGGACAGAACTTTGCGATTACACCAATCCAGATGATAACTGCCTGTGCGGCGGTTGCAAACGGCGGTTATGTGCTTCAGCCCTACGTTGTTTCAAAAATAACCGATTCTGACGGCAACGTAGTCAAGAATATGGAGAAGAAAGTTAAACGTCAGGTTATTTCTAAAGAAACATCTGATAAGATGAATGAGATGCTCGGTTACAATACGCAGACAGCGGGAGCGACCTCAGGCTATGTAACGGGTTATAAGGTTGCAGGAAAAACCGGTACTTCGGAGAAAATCGGCTCAAAATCCGAAAGCTCTTTCGGAGAGGACTATATTGCTTCATTCTGCGGATATGCGCCGGCTGACGACCCTCAGATAGCAATGCTCGTATTTTTTGATACTCCGTCGGGCAAGGCATATTACGGTTCACAGGTATCTTCTCCGGTATTTATAAATATTATGTCTGAGGTGCTTCCGTATCTTCAGATAAAAACCGATTATACAGAAGAAGAGCTTGAATATGTTGATGTTTCGGCAGGCGATTATACGGGAATTTCGGTCAGCGAGGCTCAAACGGCGGTTGAAAAGGACGGATTTACCTACACGGTAAAGGGAAGCGGAGAAACGGTTATTTCGCAAATTCCTCCCGTATCGTCCAAAATATCAAAGGGCGGAAATATTGTGCTTTATACCGACAGCACAAGCCAGCAGGAAACGGTAACAGTACCGAATCTTATAGGCTATTCCGCAAGCGAGGTCAACAGCGTTGCAAGCACTTACGGGCTTAACGTAAGCTTTTCGGGAGCGGCAAGCTCAAACGGAATAAGCTCGTCGCAGGATATTGCCGAGGGCACTTCGATAAGTCCGGGAACGGTTATTACCGTATCGTTTGCATCATCGGATACAACTGTCAGAGATTAACAATAACATAGGAGCTGAGCTTCTTTGCACTGCTTGCAATCTGCCGCAAGCTCTGCCTATTGCAAGCAAAGCGCAGCGTTGCTCTGATTTAAAATATCGGATAAATATTGATACTTAAGGCAGTTAAAGAATTGCCGCTGAGTACGAAAGGAACGAAATTATATGATTTACGGAATATGGACATTTTTAACGGTGGCGTTTGCATTTGTGCTGTCGGCTGCAATCGGAAAATTTTTGATTCCTTACCTACGCAAACTGCATTTTGGTCAAACGATACTTGAGATCGGTCCGAAATGGCATATGGGTAAGCAGGGCACGCCGACTATGGGCGGAATTATGTTTATAATTTCCATCCTCGTCGTTACCGTCATAAGCACGGTACTGTATATCTTTTTTGGAGATAAGCTTATCAATATCTATTTTGCGGATATTCCCCGTGAAGCGGTGTTCATTTTTGCAGGCTTGGGACTTGCGGTTGCAAACGGATTTATCGGATTTATCGACGACTATACAAAGGTAGTCAAAAAACGCAATCTCGGTCTGACCGCAATTCAGAAGCTCGTTTTGCAGTTTGCGGCTGCGGCGCTGTTTTTGCTGGTTTTGGGACTTTTGGGCTACGGCACAACAACTACAATACCGTTTGTCGGAAAGGTAGATCTCGGATTTTTCTATTATATTATTTCCGCAATAGTTATTGTAGGCGTTATCAATGCGGTAAACCTTACCGACGGTGTTGACGGTCTTGTAGGCTCGGTGACATTCTTTGTATGTGTTGCGTTTATGCTTATTTCCGTTGTCCTTAACAGCCTTGGAATCACTGCAATGAGCGCAGCCTGCGCGGGTGCGTGCCTCGGCTTTTTAGTATGGAATTTCCACCCGGCAAAGGTGTTTATGGGTGACACCGGCTCGCTTTTCCTCGGCGGTATCGTTTGTGCGCTTGCCTTTGCGATAGATATGCCGATTTTGCTTTTACCGCTCGGAATTATTTATCTTGCGGAGATGTTCTCGGTTATTCTCCAGGTAACCTACTTCAAGCTTACTCACGGCAAGCGCCTTTTCAAAATGAGCCCTATTCATCACCACTTTGAGATGTGCGGCTGGAGCGAAGTAAAGATTGTTACAGTATTCAGTATAGTTACGGCAATTTTCGGTGCGATTTCATTTGCACTTGTATTTTTCGGCACCTGAACGTAAATCAGTTTATCGGATATTAAAAGGGGAAAATTTATGGCTCCATATAAAAAAATGATGCTCAAGGCTGATGTCAACAAAATATATGATGACGAATATCGGCGAGAGCAAAGCGCTAAGAATGAGAAATTTTTTATTCGCCCTTCTCGTCAGCGCAAAATGAAAAAAGCAAAGTGGTTTGAAATCGGAATGGGTATTGACCTGCCGTTTTGCATCATTATACTTGTGCTTTTAACTATCGGAACGATAATGATGTTTTCTGCAAGCTACGCTTATTCTTACTACACTCAGGGCGACAGCTATTATTATCTTATTCGTCAGCTCATCTTTATTGGGATTGGGCTTGCGGGAATGATTGCGTTTTCGTTTTTTAACTACAACAAATTTCACAAGATTGCTCCGATAATCCTGGGAGTTGCGTATTTTTCGCTTTTGATTGTGCTGATTCTTCCGGCAGGCGAAGGCAACGTAAAGCGTTGGATTCCTATGGGAATGTTCAACATTCAGCCTTCGGAGCTTGCAAAATTTGCAATAATACTTTTCTTTGCACATTGGGCAAGTAAGTATTACAACAAAATGCAGTTTGCACGTTACAGCGTGTTGCCCGGTCTGATTGTTTTCGGAACTATGGCGCTTCTTTTGTATCTTGAACCGCATTATTCCGGAATAGTTATCATAGCTTTGCTTACGGTGCTGATGCTGTACATCGGCGGAATGAAAACAAAATATCTTTTGATTGGTTTTGTCGGCGTTTTGCTGATAGTCGGAGTGCTTGCAATTACAGGCGGACTTTCATACGCTATGAGCAGAATGGACGGCTGGGGACAGTCGCTTATATATACGGACGAGGATATGTGGCAGACGACGTGGCAAACGCGTAACTCGCTCTATGCTATAGGTTCGGGCGGACTTTGGGGACTTGGTCTCGGTCAGTCAAGACAAAAATATCTCTATTTGCCGGAGCCTCAGAACGACTTTATTTTTGCTATCGTTGTAGAGGAGCTCGGACTTATCGGAGCGGCAATAATTTTGTTGATTTTTGCGCTTCTTGTCTGGAGGGGAATAACACTTTCGCTTCGTGCAAAAGATAAATTCGGAAAGCTCTTGGGCATAGGTCTGACATCCCAAATCGGTATTCAGGTTGTGCTTAATATCCTTGTTATCACCGACTGGCTGCCTAACACCGGTATCAGCCTGCCGTTTTTCAGCTACGGCGGCAGTTCGCTGATTATGCTACTTGCACAAATGGGAATTGTGCTTTCGATTTCACGAACGGCAAACATTGAACGACAGTAACGGAGGGGTATATATGAAAGTATTGCTTGCAGGCGGCGGAACCGCAGGTCATATCAATCCTGCGCTTGCCATTGCGGGGTATATAAGAGAAAAGCGTCCCGATACGGAGTTTCTTTTTATCGGTAACAAGGACGGAATGGAACAAAGGCTTGTTGCTCAGGCAGGCTTTGAAATAAAGTCCATAACGATAAGCGGCTTTAAGCGCAGCTTTTCTCCGAAAAGCATTGCCGAAAACATTAAGACCGTAGGAAGGACGTTTTCGTCATCATCACAGTCAAAAAAAATAATCGCAGAATTTAAGCCTGATATTTGTATCGGCACGGGCGGATATGTTTCAGGCCCTGTTATCAGAACAGCGGCAAAAATGGGAATACCGTGCGTAATACACGAACAAAACGCCTATCCCGGCGTTACCAATAAAATGCTTGCGAAAAGAGTAAAAAAAGTAATGCTTGCCGTTGAGGCGGCAAAAAAATACTTTGACAGTTCAAGCGTTGTAATAACGGGCAACCCTGTCCGCAGTGAGATATTGACTGCCGACAAGGACAGCTCACGCAAGGCTCTCGGACTTGACGCACGCCCGGTTGTGCTTTCGTTCGGCGGAAGTCTCGGCGCAAGAAAAATAAATGAAGCCGTTGCGGATCTTGTTGCACGCAGCGGCAAGGATCAAAAGTATCAGCATATCCACGCATACGGCAGCTACGGCGATTGGTTTCCGCAGCTTGTTATGGACAAGGGTACCGACATTTCAAAGTGCGATAACCTTGACATAAGACCGTATATTGACAATATGCCCGAATGTATGGCGGCTGCCGATTTGGTTATCTGCCGTGCAGGCGCAATTACATTAAGTGAGATTCAGGCAATGGGCAAGCCTGCAATTCTTATCCCATCGCCGAATGTTGCGGAGAATCATCAGTTCCACAACGCAATGGCTCTTGTAAATGCAGGAGCCGCCGAGATAATTGAGGAAAGCGAGCTTACGGGCGACCTTCTTATGCATAAGGCGGATTCGATGCTCCAAAGCCCCGAAAAGCTGCGTAAAATCGGTGAAAATTCACGCAAAATGGCTATTACGGACGCAAACGAACGCATATATTCCGTAATCAAAAAGATACTTAAGCTTGCCTGACAGTCACGACAAATACATTCTCACATAGAATATAAGGGTATTCTTTTTAAGAGGGTGTTACGGTGTCTAAACTGCTTGTTAAAGGACGGCAAAAGCTCAGCGGCGACGCATACGTCCAAGGGGCAAAAAACAGCTCATTGCCGATTCTTGCGGCTTCAATTCTTACAAAGGGCGAAAGCGTAATATTTAACTGTCCCAATCTTTCGGATATTGAGGCGTCCGTCGGAATTTTGCGTTATCTCGGATGCAGAGCGGAGCGCAGCGGCCATACCTTGATTGTCAAGACGGATTCGGTGAACAGATCCGATATTCCCGATGAGCTTATGCGCAGAACGAGAAGTTCCATAGTATTTTTGGGTGCGGTGCTTGCACGCACCGGACGTGCAAAGCTTACTTTCCCCGGCGGCTGTGAAATAGGACTTCGCCCGATAGATATGCACCTGAAAGCACTCAGAGAATTGGGAGCGGTTATAAAAGAAAAGCGGGGCTGTCTTGATTGCTCTGCACCGTATGGACTGAAGGGCGCAAAAATATCTCTGTCGTTTCCGAGCGTGGGAGCAACGGAAGATACAATGATTGCCGCCTGTCTTGCAAGCGGCACAACTACAATAACAAATGCGGCAAGAGAACCTGAAATTGTTGATCTTGCCGATTATCTCAATAAATGCGGTGCAAGAATCTACGGTGCAGGCGAGGGTGTGATCGTTATTGACGGTGTGACCTCGCTTGAAGGGGCAAGTCATACGATAATCCCCGACCGAATTGTTGCGGCAACGCTTATGTCGTGTGCGGCGGTAACAGGCTCGCAGATTAACCTGAAAGGCGTTATAGGCAGTCACCTTGAATCGGTTATTCCGGTTTTTGAGGAGGCGGGCTGTACCGTAAAAATTAAAGACGGCGAAATGAACTTTGTTTCGCCAAAACGCCTGAAAGCAATGCGCCTTGTACGTACTATGCCTTATCCGGGCTTCCCGACCGACGCCCAGGCACCCTTGCTTGCCTGTGCCTGCATAGCGGACGGAACATCTGTTTTTATTGAAAACATTTTTGAAAATCGCTACCGCCATACAAGCGAGCTTGTGCGTATGGGCGCAAATATAAAAACCGAGGGAAGAGTCGCAGTCGTTGAGGGTGTTCAGGGGCTTTACGGTGCTTCGGTGGAGGCTACCGAGCTGCGAGGTGCGGCGGCACTTGTTGCGGCAGGTCTTTGTGCGGAGTCGGACACCGAGATAAGCGGAATAAAATATCTTGAGCGGGGCTACGAAAATTTTGAACTTACGCTTTCGTCGCTTGGCGCAGATATAAAAAAAGTATGAAAATTGATATATTAACGGAAAGCATTGATTATATTTGAAAACAAGGAATAATAAAAGGGGGGATCTGTTATGTCGGGAAATAAATCTTTAAGTTCAAAAGAGAGAAAACAGCTTGCAAAGCAACGCAAGGACTCCGCAAGGCAAGCTCAGGAATTCCATAAAAAGCAAAAGAAGAAAGCAGAAAGATCCTCCGCACCTAAAAAGAAGAAACCGTCGGGAAAAATAGAAAAGGCGGTAAATTCGAATCCAAACAGAAATGCATATGAAAATATCAGCCGTGAAGAAAAATACAGGCGAGAGAGCGAGGAAAGAATAAGAAACCTCCGCCCTCACGATTTTGAGGACGGCTATTACATAGATGAATACGGCGCAAGAAAAAAGCAGGAACGCAGGGCAAAAGAGATACGCAAGCAGGAAAACGAGGTTATCCGCAGAAACAAAAAGCCGCTTACCCGCAAGCAAATCAGACGCAAGCGCATTTTGATTTCGGTCGGAATAATTCTTGCCGTGCTTGTAATCGGAGCAATTTTGAGCCTTACCGTGTTGTTTAAAACCGAGAAAATTGATGTTGAGGGCGATGAATACTATTATGATGATCAGATAATAGCGTTCAGCAATGTGAATTTACAGCAGAATATTTTTATATCCGCTTTTGGCGGAACTCCCGATAAAATAGTTGAAAATTTACCTTATGTTGAAAAAGCGGAGATCGGGTTTGCGATTCCCGATACTGTTACAATAAAAATAACAGACGCAGTTCCGTCATATGTTATCAAGGACGGCAACAATTACCTGCTGATAAGCTCAAAGGGTCGAATCCTTGATACTCTTACAGAGAACAGCGATAATCTTCCGGAGCTTACCTGCGGTGAGCTAAAGTCAAAGGAAGTCGGTGATTATGTCAGCTTCAGCGACGATAACGTTCCCGATATTCTTCAGGAGGTTGCCGAAAGCCTGAAAAATAATGACGTCGAAAAGATAACCGGTTTTGATGTTACGGATACCGCAAACATAACGCTTGATTATGACGGAAGAATAAAGATAAACATCGGATTGCCCGAGGATATTGATTATAAAATCAGGACTGCAATGACCATAATCAACGAAAAACTTGACCCGAATAATACCGGCACAATTTCGGGAACTCTTGATGTTTCAACCTGTAACACCAATAAAATGTCCCATTACAAGCCGTCGCCGACGACTGCTCCCGCAACAACAGAGCCGACCTCTGCCGCAACGACAGCCGCAGAATCATACAGTGATAATAATTATTATTGGGACGGAAACACCGCAAATGATTATTCAAATAATTACGGCGATTATTCTGATAATAACGGTTATTACGGCGATACTAACTCATATAACAACAATTATTACGGTTATGATAACTCATACAACAACGGCTATTACGGAGATAACAATTCCTATAGTAACGGTGATTATTATGCCGACGGCGGTTATTACGGCAATGACAACAACTATTATGGTAACGGCGGCGCGGCAGAGTAATCGGGAAGTTTACAGGAATGATTTTTCTTTGATGGAAACAAATGTAATAAATTTGTAATAAATTTAAAGAAAAATGATTAAAAGCATTGATATTTCTGCAAAAGTATGTTAGTATATATTCTATAAAACTGTATTATAAGTTATTATGCGATTTTATCGGAGATTTGTTCCGTATAACATAAGGAGGACGTGCAAAAATGGCTTTTGAATTGGAACTGGAAAACGAGTATATGCCTAAAATTAAAGTAATCGGTGTCGGCGGAGGCGGCGGAAACGCCGTAAACCGTATGGTAGCTATGGAAGTTAAGAACGTTGAGTTTATTGCAGTTAATACAGACGAACATGTATTAAGACTTTCAAAGGCTTCTCAAAAGGTGCAGATCGGCGAAAAGCTTACAAAGGGTAAGGGCGCAGGTTCAATGCCCGGAATCGGACAGAGCGCCGCCGAAGAAAGCAAGGATGAAATAGCAGGCTTGCTTAAAGACACGGATATGGTATTTGTTACCGCAGGTATGGGCGGCGGCACAGGTACAGGAGCTGCTCCCGTAGTTGCAAAAATTGCAAAAGATATGGGAATTCTTACAGTCGGCGTAGTTACAAAGCCGTTTGCCTTTGAGGGAAAAAGAAGAATGACTCAGGCTGAACAGGGCATTGCCGAGCTTTCTGCTTGTGTTGACTCACTTATCATAGTGCCTAACGAAAGATTAAAATATGTTTCCGACCAGAGCATCACTCTGCAAAACGCATTTGCGATAGCCGACGATGTATTAAGACAGGGTGTTCAGAGTATCTCTGATCTTATCTTACTTCCTGGTCTTGTAAACCTTGACTTTGCCGACGTAACTTCGGTTATGAAGGACGCAGGCTATGCTCATATGGGTATGGGCAGTGCATCGGGCAAGGATAAGGCAACAGTTGCTGCCGATATGGCAATTTCAAGTCCGTTGCTCGAAACCTCTATTGACGGAGCAAAGGGTCTTATCATTAACATTACCGCATCGTCAGATGTAAGTCTTGACGATATTGATACAGCTTCAACAATGATAAAGGACAAGGTATCCGAAGATGCAAACATTATCTGGGGTGCTGTTATTGATGAGAAAATGGATGACGAAATGAGCGTTACCGTTATTGCAACGGGCTTTAACGCTGACGGTCAGCCGAATAAAGAAGCCAAAAAATCCGATGCAAATGATTCTGTTATTATTGAAAACAAGGACGATACTACTTCAACCAAGGATAAAACCGAGGATGAGGACGATACGTTTTATGATATTATGTCAATTTTCAATAAATAATTTATATTGATCTGATACATACCGACTGACACCGCTTCGTTGTGAAGCGGTGTTTTTGCGTTTGATTTTATTAAATCTACAAAGTTTTTCAGCGTACAACCGAATAAAACGCAACAGGTACAGGATTCCGTGTAATAATCATTTTTGCCGTTTCATATAAATTATCGGTGGTAATATATGAAACGTATGCTTTGTGCATTTGTCGTTGTGTTGCTTGCGGCAGTCGGAGCAATGACCCAGTTCGCCGGCAAGGAAACGAAAAACAGCTATATAAAATATGTGGAGTTTAATGTTACAAGCGAGGCTTTAAGACAGGCGACAGAGCTTGATATAAACAGCCGTGATGAAGACACAAAGCTTGATTACATAACCCTGCTTGCATATCTCGGGGCAAAATACGGTGGAGATTTTACAAAATATAAATACGCCGATATGACCGAATTTGCCGAAAAACTCAAAGACGGCGAAAGCGTTGATAAGCTGACAAAGGATATGAAGCTTTTTGAATATTACAAAGACGCCTACACTGCCGCGCTTGACGGAATGGTGGGCGAATACACCGAGGAACATTCCGATGACAGCGGCAACACTGTTTCGGAAGAAAAATACGGTATCCGTTGGTTTTCGCCTATCGCAAAGAGCTTCCCCTGTTCAAGCTATGATGATTTCGGAGCGGAGAGGACCTACGGCTACAAGCGTCCGCACCTCGGTCACGATATTATGGCGGCAGTCGGAACTCCGGTTATTGCGGTCGAATCGGGAAAGGTTGAGTGTATGGGCTGGAATCAATACGGCGGCTGGCGAATCGGCATCCGTTCGTATGATACAAAGCGGTACTGGTACTATGCCCATCTTAGACAAAACAGACCTTTTGCTGAGGGCTTGCACGAGGGGGACGAAGTAGAAGCGGGAGATGTTATCGGCTACGTCGGCAGAACCGGCTACAGCGCAACCGAAAACACCAACGGAATCGAAACTACCCACCTGCATTTGGGGCTTGAGCTTGTGTTTGACGAAAGCCAAAAAGAGAGCAATAACGAAATATGGATAAATCTTTATGCGATAACAAATGTGCTTGAGTCGCACCAAAGTTCTGTTGTCCGCAACAGCGAAACAAAAGAATTCACACGTTTGCAGTAAAATAATGAATAAAACATAAAAATACATAAAAAAGTAAAAAAATAACTTTTTCTTAACAAAATAAACCTAATTAAGTATAATCTTAACTGCTATAAATTATAAGGAGAGTAGAATAATTAAAAAAATAGCACTTGCAATTATTGCAGTCGTTCCTGCGGTAACTTCAATTTTTTGTTTTACAGCATGCGGCGACACCCCCGAACAGAAACTTCAAAACTACATTGAATCTGAATAATTCCAAACACAACTCAGTTTAATGTAATCTTCATTTGAGTCAACAATGGACATTGATGTTAAGGCAGAGGGCGAAAAGCTTATTAAGCAGTTTGACTACAAGCAGGATATTCCCGACAACGCTGTTGACACAATCAAATCGGTTCTTAAAAGAACTTTGATTCAAACAGCGGGGTTTTTGTGAACATTGCCGATGCAATTAAAAAGGAAGTCGGTATTGAAAATCCTGAGGCCATTATTGAAATCAACACTAATGACGGCACAAACCTTATTACACAAACCTACGGCGCGTCAGAGTAATTTAAATCGTAGCAGCGTTTGCAACTGATTGAAGAGCTTTATTTTGTCACAAAGCGGATTGTCATTTTGACAGTCCGCTTTTATTTTTGCGTATATTTTTAGACAAATTATTTGTGAATCTATGCTTGAATTTCTACGGCGTTTTATGTAATTCGACAGTTGACGTAATGTCGTTAATAGGATAGAATAAAGATTGCGGAATTTAAATTACATTAATAATTTAATCTGCGGGAGGGGGAAAAGAAGTGGTATTTTCAAGCCTTGTGTTTTTGTTTGCTTATCTTCCGTTTACACTGCTTGCGTATTATCTTGTGCCAAGACAGGGACGGAATATTTTTCTGTTTATAGTAAACTTGATTTTTTACGGCTGGGGCGAGCCAAAGCTCGTTCTGCTTATGGTGTTTAACATCTTTTTCAATTACCTTGGCGGATATCTTGTAGATAAATACCGCATGGATCAAAAAAAGAAAAAGCTGTTTTTGGCGCTTACCTGCATACTTGACATCGGTATTCTTGCGGTGTTCAAATATACGGGTATGATAACCGATACGTTAAATATGCTGCCGTTTTTGAATATTCCCGATCTGCAAATCAGCCTGCCGATCGGAATCAGCTTCTATACATTCCAGACAATGAGCTATGTTGTTGACGTTTACCGTGACGACGCTCCTGTTTCCAAAAACTTTATCGACTTCGGAACTTATGTTGCACTGTTTCCTCAGCTCATCGCCGGTCCTATTGTACGTTACCGTGATGTTGCATATCAGCTCAAACACCGCCGTGAAACGCTTGAACAGTTTACAAGAGGCGTGATGCTTTTTGCAATAGGCTTGGGTAAAAAGGTGCTGATAGCAAACCAAATGGGTACGCTGACAACGGCGATATTTTCCACTACCGACCAAAACGGCGTCGTCGGTACCTGGGTAGGAATCATAGCTTATACGTTTCAGATATATTTTGACTTTTCGGGTTATTCGGATATGGCGTGCGGCTTGGGAAATATGCTCGGATTTGAGTTTCTCAAAAACTTTAACTATCCGTATATTGCAAAGTCAATTACAGATTTTTGGCGCAGGTGGCACATTTCACTGTCAACGTGGTTTAAAGAGTATGTTTACATTCCGCTCGGCGGAAACCGCAAGGGTGTAAAACGACAGATAATCAATCTGCTTATAGTCTGGGGACTGACGGGACTTTGGCACGGTGCTTCATATAACTTTATCCTTTGGGGACTTTATTACGGCGTGCTGCTGATACTCGAAAAATTTGTGCTTAAAAGGTTTTTGGATAAGCTGCCGTCAGCCGTTCAGCACATATACACTATGTTTATCGTAATTATCGGCTGGGGCTTGTTCTACTTTACCGATATGGGACAGCTCGGAGAATTTTTGACCGACCTGTTTAATTTCGGCAACGGAATTTGCGGCGATCAGGCTCTGAATCTTATTCTCAGCTATCTGCCTGTTCTTATTGCCGCTGCTTTGGCAAGCACTCCGATTGCCGCAAAGCTCTACACCCGAGTTCAAAACACAAAATTAATATGGATTCCCGAAACGCTTTATTGTACGTTCATATTCTTGATCAGCACGGCAAGTCTTGTTGACCAGAGCTACAATCCGTTTTTGTATTTCAGATTTTAAGGAGGTAAAGTATGTCTGACTCCGATAACAGAAGTAAATTAGGCAAATATGTGCCTGCGTTTGTTTTTATAGTATTCATATTCGGAATGGCGATATGGTTTTTGTTTGCGCCGAAAAGCGACTACAGCTCCTCCGAAAAACGCTACCTCCAAAAATTCCCCGACGTTACCTTTGAAAGCGTTGAAAGCGGAAAATTCGGCAGTGAATTTGAAACCTTTTTTGCCGACCATTTTCCGAGCAGAAATTTTTGGGTAGGGCTTAACGCCTATTATGCTCTTTATACCGGTAACAACGGCGCAGGCGGCGTTTATGACTGCAAAAACGGTTACCTTATAAACAAACCTGTTTCAACCGAAAACAGGCTTTATGCAAATACAGATACTATTGTGAACTTTAAAGAGAATATTGACGTACCCGTAACGGTTATGCTTGTTCCGTCAACCGGATATATTGCTGAAGATGTGCTTCCGCCTATACACGATAAGTACAACGACGACGAGTATATTGATAACGTTTCTAAGAAGCTTTCCGATAACGGTTTATCTTTTGTCGATTTGCGAGATAAATTCAAGAGCGCTTATTCGGACGGTTTGCAGCTTTATTACAAGACCGACCATCACTGGACGACAGAGGGCGCATATACGGCTTATGAAGAGCTTTGCAAACAGCTTGGCATAACTCCTGCCGCAAAAGAAAAGTTCAACGTAGAAGCATATCCGGGCTTTTACGGTACAACATATTCAACGAGCGGTTTTTGGTTTACTCAGCCCGATACCATAGAGGTTTGGAACAATCCCGACAATACGGAAAACAATATCGGCGTTAAAATTACCGAGAGCGGCGATACGAAGGAATACAACTCAATGTTTTTCTATGACCATATCGACGAGGACGACAAGTATCCCGTGTTCCTTGACGGCAACCACGCCCTTACCGAAATCACAAACTCAAATGCAAAGGGCGGAACTCTTTTGATGGTTAAAGACAGCTTCGGTCATTGCCTTGCTCCGTTCCTTGCGGAAAATTACAGCAAGATCGTTATGGTCGATATGCGTTACTACAAAATGAGCGTGTCCGACCTGATTAAGGCTGAAAATCCCGAACAGGTATTGTTTATGTACGGTGTTGATAATCTTGCAACCGATACCGACATAGCTTGGATAAAATAAAATCGCACATAAAAAGGGACTGGCGCATTTATATGCAGAAAGCGTTTTCTTCGCTTTGTGCTAAATGCGACAAGTCCCTTTAAACTTTTGCCGTAAAGTTATTTCTTTGTGTTGTATGCAATCTCGCTGAGCTTATCAATGATCTCGCCGAAGCCGTATGTGAAGAAACTGCCGAGCCATGAAGCAATCGAACCTCCGATGATGTAGATAGCACCCATAACTATTTCTGAAACGTCAACGTTTCCCTCTGAAAAAGCAGCGATAATTGTCAGAACTCCGAGCAGAACCGAAGTGATAATGCCTAACCAGCACACAACCTTTGACAATGTTTTGATTTTGCTTCCAATGTTTTTAAACATAAAAATACCTCTTTCTTTTTACAGTGAACGAAATATTATATCTGCACTGCATTAATAATATAATTTTAACATAATAGTATTATTTGTCAAACTACAGCTTTGTAATTATTCACTAAAACAATGTAGCAGTTTGTCAAATATATGGGATTAAATACTATATTTTTTGTTTTTTTAAAATACTAATTAAATTGTTTTACTTGATAAAAGCACTTTTATGTGTTAAAATTTTAGTGTCTAAAATTGTACGGCTTAACAGGAGGCTGTAAAGATGAATTCAAAATTAAAGAATGATGCGACCGACTTTTTATTCGACGCAATATTATCGCTTGACAATAAGGAAGAATGTTACCGATTTTTTGAAGATTTATGCACAAGCGCCGAGCTAAAGGCTATGTCGCAAAGGCTTGTTGTTGCAAAAATGCTGACAGAAAAAAAGGTGTATACAGAAATTGTAAAGGACACAGGCGCTTCGACCGCAACTATCAGCCGTGTAAAGCGTGCGTTGTTTGACAATGACACTTACGGCTATACATTGGTGCTTGACAAGCTTTTGGACGGCGGTAAAAGCTGATGCCCGGTTATAATTCTTTTGCAAGGTTCTATGACGGGCTTATGGAGGACGCCGAGTACGGCAAACGCTGCGACTATATATTGGAATCGGCAAAACGCCTGAACCACAAAATGGGGCGAACTCTCGACCTTGCGTGCGGAACGGGCAGCCTTACCCGTGAACTCAAAAAACACGGAATTGATGTGTTCGGTGTTGACGCAAGCGCAGATATGCTGACTGAGGCAATGCAGAAAAATTATGACGAGCAGACGGATATTTTCTATGTCAATCAGGAGATGCAAAGCCTTGACCTCGGCGAAATGATAGATACCTGCGTGTGTACGCTTGACAGCATTAATCATATAACTGATGCCGATATTTTGCAGCAGGCGTTTTGCAGGCTCTCAGAGCATATGGAGAGCGGCGGACTTTTTATTTTTGATGTAAATACTATTTACAAGCATAGAGAAGTGCTTGCCGATAATGCGTTTGTAGCAGAAAACGAAGATGTGTTTTGTGCGTGGCAAAATGAGCTTGACGAAGATGATACAGTGAATATATTTCTTGACTTTTTTGAGCGTGACGGCGAGGCTTATCACCGTTTTCAAGAGTGCTTCAGCGAGCGTGCCTATTCGCAGGAACAGCTGCAAAATATGCTTAAAAACGCAGGCTTTGAAACTGTCGAATTTTATGACGACCTTAGTTTTGACGCACCAAAAAACGACTCACAGCGTATAATATGCGTTGCAACAAAGACTTGAAAGGATAAAATTATGGATAAAATAATTCGCTGTATCACAAGTGACGGCGCAGTAATGGCGTCTGCTATTGATGCGTCCGATATTGTATTCACGGCAAAGAAGCTGCACGGGCTTTCACGCTGTGCAACAGCCGCACTCGGCAGACTTTTGTGTGCAGCCTCAATAATGGGTGCGATGCTCAAGCAGAAGAATGCATTTGTCAACCTGACAATAAAGGGCGGCGGCGAGCTTGGCGCAGTTGTGGCAATAAGTGACAGCCACGGCAACGTCAGAGGATATGCGGATAATCCCGACTGCCCGACGGAGTATTATGACAACGGCAAGATAAATGTCGCAAAGGCTGTCGGCAAGGACGGAATGTTGACGGTAATGCGTGATTACGGAACGGGAGAGCCGTATGTAGGTCAGGTAGAGATACTGAGCGGCGAAATAGCCGAGGACATAACAAATTATTATGCAACAAGCGAACAGATACCCTCTGCCTGCGCTTTGGGTGTGCTTATAAACAAAGACGACGGCGAGGTTATGCTTGCCGGGGGGCTGCTTATTCAGCTTTTGCCGGGTGCCGACGATTCTGTAATAGATAAAATAGAAAAGAATGTTGCAAAACTTGAGCCTGTTACAACAATGCTTGCAAAGGGAATGTCTATACTTGATATATGCAAAACCGCACTTGAGGGCTTTGAAGTTGAGGTGCTTGACGAATATCCCGTGAATTATGCCTGCGCCTGTTCAAAACAAAAGCTTGAAAGATATTTTTGCACACTTTCAGATGATGATATGCGCTCCTTGAAGGACAGTAACGGTGAAATTGAAGCCGTGTGCCACTTTTGCAACAAGAAATATGTTTTTAATCGGGAAGATATTGACAGGATAATTAAGGAGAAAAACAATTTAGAAAACCCCGACGACAAATAATATTGAGTAATTCGTTAATTCCCAAAGAAATGCGACTTGGAGTTTTACTGTTGCATTTTTTTGGGAATTAACTTAATCATTTTTATTTTACGCTTTATTATAAAAAAGTTGTTATATATTATAATTTGAGTTATAATTATAATCTGAGTGCAAGTTCTGTTTTCTGCAAGCAAAGCAGAGTGTTGATACGATTTAAACAACTTGATTTTTGAGGGAAAAGCCATGGAAAACGAAAGCCTGCTCCAACTTGAGGGAGTTGTTGAAAATATAGTTTACAGGAATGAACAAAACGGATATACCGTGCTTGAAATTGCTGACGGCGATGATGCGATTACCGCAGTGGGCATTGTTCCGCAGGTAAATGTCGGCGACACCGTAAAGCTTACAGGCTTTTACACCACCCACAAAATATACGGCAAACAGTTTTCGGTTAAGGCGTGCGAGCTCTGCCGTCCGACCGAAAGCACGGATATTCTAAGATACCTGTCCTCGGGCGCAATTAAGGGAATCGGCGCAGTTACCGCACAAAGACTTGTTTCCGAGTTTGGCGAAGCAACGCTTGACGTTATGGAAAATCAGCCCGAAAGAGTCGCAAGGTTAAGAGGAATCACAGAAAGCAAAGCCCTTAACTTTTCCGTTCAGTTAAAAACGAATACGGGTATCCGCACTCTTATGCTGTATCTCGGCGAATACGGAATTTCAAACAGCTCGGCGGTTAAGATATTTAGTTCGTTTGGAAATCAAAGCGTTGAGAGAATAAAAAACAATCCCTACATAATTTGCAACGGTGAGTTTGGTGTAACATTTGACACTGCCGACTTTATAGCAAAAAAAGAAAATCTTGAACCCGAAAACAGCGTAAGACTGCGTGCCGGAATTACATATATCCTCAGACACAACGAGCAAAACGGACACACCTGTTTGCCAAGACATAAGCTTGCCGAAATTTCCTCCGATATGCTCGGCGTAGAAATCGGCAGGATCACCGAATGTATGGATGAAATGATTTTTGACCGTTCACTTATCGGCGACAAGCTCAACGGTGAGGACTTTGTTTTTACGCCTCAGCTTCATCTTACAGAAACATACATTGCTTCACGGATTAAGCTGATGCTCGGATTTCAATCCGAAAAAATCTGCGATATAGATAAAGAAATTCAAATCTGCGAAAAGAATGACGGTATCAAATATGCCGACCTTCAAAAGCAAGCGGTAACCTCGGCACTCACCGAAGGTATGCTCGTTATGACGGGCGGTCCCGGCACAGGAAAGACCACCACACTGAACGCAATTATAAGCATACTTAACCGCAAAGGTAAAAAGGTACTTTTGTCTGCCCCGACAGGGCGTGCCGCACAAAGAATAAGCGAGGTTACGGGATTTGAAGCAAAAACCCTGCATCGTCTGCTTGAGGTAAGCTGGGACAAGCAGGATAATCCGGTTTTTAATAAAAATGAAAGAAACCAACTGAAATGCGACGCACTCGTTATTGACGAGGTTTCAATGGTAGACTCCTATATTTTTGAGAGCGTTATGCGCGCTCTTCCGCTCGGGTGCAAGCTTATTCTTGTCGGAGATTCCGACCAGCTTCCGTCAGTCGGACCGGGGAACGTGCTTGGCGACCTTATCGACAGCAACGTGATTCCCGTAATAAGGTTAAACGAGATTTTCAGGCAGGCTCAACAAAGCCTGATTGTCACCAACGCACACAAAATTGTAAACGGTGATTTGCCTGAGCTTTCAAGCACAAGCAAAGACTTTTTCTTCATACACAAGACAAACAAAACCGACGTTTCCGAAACCATACTTGACCTCTGCTCACGCAGACTGCCAAAAGCCTACGGATATTCTCCGTTTGAAAACATACAGGTGCTTTCTCCGTCAAAAAAAGGCGAGCTTGGTACTTCGGAACTCAACCGCAAGCTTCAGGCTCGGCTCAACCCAAAAGATGAAGACAAACCCGAAGTTACTATCGGTTCAAAGACCTTTCGCACGGGCGACAAGGTTATGCAGGTAAAGAACAATTATGAAATACGCTGGTGTAAGGATAACGGTGAAACAGGCGAAGGCATTTTTAACGGCGACATCGGTTTGATTGAAAAAATAGACAAAAAGGCAAAGTCAATAAAAATTAATTTTTATGATAAGACCGCCGTTTTGACCTATGACTACGCTTCCGAACTTGATTTTGCTTATGCCGTAACCGTACACAAGAGCCAAGGCAATGAATTTGACGCTGTTGTTATACCCATGTTTTCCGGTCCTCCTCAGCTGTATTACCGAAACCTGCTCTATACAGCCGTTACAAGGGCAAAGAAAACGCTTGTTCTTGTCGGAATTCCTCAAACTGTCGAATATATGGTAAACAACAACCGCCGCACAAAAAGGTACAGCGGACTAAAGGAATTTTTACTGCGTGATGACACAATCTATTAAAAGAAACAAATTTTGCAATTTAATTAAGGATATTTTCTTTCCCGTAAGGTGTCCCTACTGTCAAAAGGTTATCGACAGAAACGATTATGCGTGCAATGACTGCAAAAAGCTTTTTCCTCAAACGTCACTCAAAAAGTACGCCGCAGGCGGTTATTTATGCTCCGCACCTTTTCCTTATAACGGAATATATGCGGGAGCCGTCAAGCGGTTTAAGTTTTCAAACCGTGCAGGATATGCAAAACAGCTTGCATTTCCCATTGTGCAAAGTATTCTTGAGATTCACGGCAATACACATTTTGACATCATCACCTGTGTCCCGATGCATAAAACAATGCTCAAACAAAGGCGGTACAATCAAGCGGAACTTCTGGCAAGAGAATGTGCGGAAATTATGGATATTCCGTATATTGATACGCTTGAAAAATTTAAAATGAACAAAGCTCAGCACTCAATAAAGGCTGCGGAACGTGAAAAAAACGTAAAGGGCGTTTACAGAGCAGTTGACAAGAATTCTTTGCAGGGGAAAAGCATATTGATAATAGATGATATAATAACCACGGGACACACCTTGGGAGAATGTTCAAGAATATTGGTGAAAAACGGCTGTAAAGACGTTAAATGTGCTGTTTTATGCAGTGTTGTCATCGACTAATATTTTCTTGAATATCGAAGCATATTATAATATAATAATTAGTGAAATGCGAACATAAGGATGTGATATTATGGATATAGCTATTGATTTGGGTTCGGACAGAACCCGTGTATTTATAGAAAACAAAGGCAAGGTACTTGATGAAGCAAGCGTTGTAACCTATGACGTTGATACAAACGAGATTTACGCCGTAGGCGACAAAGCATATGCTATGATAGGCAAAACGCCTGCCGGAGTAAAGGCGGTACACCCGCTTGACAGCGGCGTTATAGCTCAATCGGAGCTTGTCGAAAATATGGTATCTATACTTTTGGGAGAGGTTTGCTCGGTTAAGATAGTTAAACCGAGAGTAGTCACCGCCATTCCGTGCGACGTTACGGAGGTTGAAAAGCGCGCCGTTGTAAACGCCGTAAGCTCATTCGGAGCAAGAGGCGTATACTTTATCGAAAGCCCGAAAGCTGCGGCTATGGGCTGCGGAATTGACATAACAAGCCCACACGGAGTGTTCATTGCAGACATCGGCAGCGGAACAGCCGACATTGCGGTTTTGTCGCTGGGAGGAATATCGGTCTCAAAAAGCATTAAACACGCAGGCAAAGCAATGGATGATGAAATTGTAAAATATATTCGCAAAAAGTACAATCTTATCATAGGCACAAATATGGCTGAAGCGTGCAAAAAATCAGTTGGATGTGTAAAAGTGCCCGATGAACTAAAAACCTTTAAGGTCAAGGGCAGAGACGCCGTAAGCGGCTTGCCGAGATTCGTTGAAGTCACATCAGCCGAAATTAAAGTCGCTATAGAAGAAATTGCAAACGGGATAGTAAACGCAATAAAGGATGTCCTTGAAAAAACTCCTCCCGAGCTTATCGGCGATATTTATACTGACGGAATTATCCTTACGGGCGGTCTTGCAAAACTGACGGGCCTTGCAAAGGTTATCAGCGAAGCAACAAAGCTCAGGGTAAGGGTGCACAAATATGCGTCGGATTGCGTTATAATGGGCTGCGGCAGAGCAATAGGATATATTGGAAGCGCCGATGCGGAAAACGGAATTTCACCTGTTTTGGCGGCATATTAACAAGAAATATCGGGGTGATAAAAATGAAATCAATACTGATAAAGGATACCACCCGTGAAGAACGGATTGAAATTATAAGGAAATCACTTTTTTCCTGCGGAACAGAATGTGAATTTTGTAACGGCTGTGACAATATGGGCGGCGGCAGAACAGACACGATATACAAGCCCTATATCGATGGCGAAAAGGAAATTTCAGAGATTAACGCTGAGTTCAACAGCGGACTTGTAAGAGGATAAATATAACGACAGCTTATTTAAATATAATCTAAGTGCAAAGGTGTCCGCCGAGGACCTTACAGTTACTTCTATACCGTAACAAGCAGAATATAATTGCATTAAAAATTAAATCAAAACAACTCTCCGCTTTTTGATGAGCAAAGCTTGCAGCAGATTGCTAACAGTGCAAAGGAGCGTTAGCTGCTGTTTTGAGGTTATATAAATATGTTAAAGAAACTTTTGTCGGTTGCTTTTACAATTTTATTTATCATTTCAACCACGCTGTATGAGGTCAATTCTGTCTCGAATTATGATTTAAGTGTTTTAAAGAATTGCCGAGCGGTTTTTTCTTACAGCGAAAAAAATTGTGCTTACTTTTACGGCTTCTCCGAAGATACGCTGTATTCATCAAAAGTTTTGCCGAGTGTAACAACAAGATATGTCAGCGTAAACGGTTTGATATGCTCGGTATGTCACGACGAAAACAATGCATATGCCCTGTTTGAACGAAGCGGAAATAATTTTTCCGTGGTAGAAATGAATATGCAAAACGGTGATTGCAGATATTATGATGTCGGCAGACAAAGGTACATCCGTTCGACCTCTTTTGCCGTTTCCGACGATGAAATATTTATTATCTGCAACGACAGTGCATATGCGTATGTTGCCGGCTACAATAAAAACGGCGTGAGAAAATTCAAATATGCGTTTGGCGAAAACAATGTCGAAACACTTTTTATAAATGCGTCTGCATCATATGCAAAGCTGTCCGACGGCGATATTTACACCATAGGAAACGGCAGGCAAAAATTCTGCACCAATATTGATTACTGCGACAAATTCTGTAATGCGGGCGCAGGCTATATTTTTACCGAGGATAATCGGCTTGTCACGCTTGGCGATAATACAAGCCGATACACTTACGATGTCGGATTTTATCAGATTGTTAAAAGCGGCGGCAGAACATTTTATATAAACGGCAGCGATGTATGCACCTCGGACGGCGGTGTTTACAGTTGTTCGGGAGCAAAAATGATAGCTGCCTCAAGTGAGGAATTGGCGGTACTCAACAGTGAGAACGAGTGTTATGTTGCAGACATTTCCGAGAGGAATGATAACAAAATCAAACTCGATGACGACGGCAAAATCGGAAAAAACAACAATACCAAAAGACTTGGAAATACATATTGGATAAAGGACGGTATTTTGTACGGAGTTGAAAGCGGAACAACCGCAGCTCAGATGAAAAGCAAAATTTCGGACAGTATCAGTATATTTAACCGTGACGGAGATGAAGTAAAAAGCGGAAAAATCAAAACGGGATATGAATTGATTTTCTCGGACAAAAGCTATCCCATATCCGTCAGAGGCGATGTTACCGGTGAGGGGAACGTCAACACAACAGATATAAGAACGATTATGAAACACTTTGTAGGGCTTGAAGAAATGAACGGAATATTTTTTGCTTCCGCAGACTTTAATTTTGATGATAGTGTTGATAACAGAGACCTTGTATTGATTGCCCAAAAATATGAAAATGAAAAGCAGTAATGACACCTTCTGCTCAAGTCCGTAAAAAGCGGACAATGAAAAATGACCTCAGCAGGGAATATGGCTTTTTGAAAAGTTATCAGAATTCAACATAAAAAGAGGTTAAGCATTAGAAAAAATTGCTTAACCTCTTTGTTGTTTTAATAATAGAAAAATCTTTGTGCTACGGTGTAATAAAGTTTAAAAATATATTATCTTGTTTCCTTGAAAATCGGCAGGCAAACTGAAACGACTGCAAGTTTGGCAGTAAGTTTGACTGCATTTTATCTTGTTTTAACTTAATTCAAAATTACTCAACTGAATTTTTGAAATCTCAAAAACCCAGTGTTTAAGCCACTTTTAAGGCGTTTTAAGTAATTTTGACAAAAAATAAAAGGCGGTTAAAAACCACCTTTTTTGGTCGAGGTGACAGGACTTGAACCTGCGGCATCTTGG
>OIYR01000020.1_pt1 | contig 93554 bp, 80 predicted proteins | sample 1588221 | NCBI WGS metagenome assembly OIYR01 (sample SAMN03283292) | human gut metagenome | biome: human-associated habitat; material: feces | host: Homo sapiens | place: Peru | collected 2012
AAGAAAATGTGTTCAAGACCGCAAGCGGAAAATATCTTCTGGAGCAGATGTTTGAAAAGTCTTTCCCCAATTAAAAATTTTCCTTTCAGAATGACTGTTTTTTTAGTATATTTTAAGTATCTTAAAAACTATATCGGGGGAAAAATGTCTAGTCCGCAAATCCAAAATGCCTTGCAAACTGTAAATCGCCTTGTTCCGCTTGTGGAAGATGCAGAGCGTCATTTTAAAAGCGCGCGCAACTGGAGTTTTCTTGATGTTTTAGGCGGCGGCTTTCTGACTGATTTGGTTAAATACCATAAGTTGAACAAAGCCGGCGATTCCATGAACGAAATAAATTATCTTATGCAAAAATTGAGCCGTGAACTTGGAAGCCTTGAAATTCCTAACGATTACAGAATGCAGCTCGGCGGCTTTCTTACATTCGCCGATTTCTTCTTTGACGGCGTTTTCGTGGACGCATATATGACTTCAAAAATCATGAACAGCCTTGACGAAGTGCAAAAACTTAAAGAAAGACTTTATATTTTGAAGTCAAAACTGGAACAGATGTAAAAAAATTGAACAGAAACATGACAAATGTTTAAAGCCTCAAAACTAATAAAAAATCTAATATTTCTTCTGCTCTTTATTCCTTCAGTTTCTGCCCATGCGGAAGGGCAATCTCTTGCAGAACCGCAAAAGCCGGGGCAATCACAGGAAATTCAAACTCCCAGCCAAGAAATTCCGCCTCTTCAGCAAAAACAAAAAATCTCATTTTTCAATTCCCAGAATTTCAACTTCAAAGAAAAACGGATTTTTTCCCTGGATACAGCGTATCTTCTTTCCGGCTTAAAAAACAACGGCTGGGGCTTGGGGCTTTCCTACGAGCAGCTGGTGATTCCGTTCCTTTCCGTAAAAGGCGATTTTTCCCACACAACAATTTTCCCCACAAGATACGACGCAACAATCACAACAGTCGGCATTTCGCTCAACACATTCTACTATCCGTTCAACAAAGGCCTAAATTTCCTTTACATCGGCTTCGGCTGCAGAACCGATTTTCTAATGTATTCAGGCGACGATGTTCCTTCCGACCACAAAAAAGACTCTCTAATCCGCCTTGCTCCACAAATCGGCTGGAAACAAAGCATCTACGACTACGTCCTTATCGACATCTACTACAGCTACCGTTTTTCCGTTTTATCCAACGACCTGCCAAATTTTGTCGCAGACATCACAAGCAACGGAAACGGATTCGGCGTAAAGTTAAAATTCAACCTTCAAAAAATATTCAAGGCAGTTTTCTGAAGATAGAATTCAGGGGCTTCCGGCAACAAGTTGCCGTCGGGCTTTTTACAGGTTTTCTTTGAAAAGTCGTTTCAAAATTGGTTTTACGTTGTTGCGGACTACGGCTTCGCCCCAGAACAAATTCAAACATTTGTTTTCGCACGCTCACCTTTTAAATCCTTACGCCAGCTATCAAAGTCTATCGAAAAATCTTTTTCTTCTATATTATATCGCTATGAATCAAATAAAAATTCTTCTGTGGATTTGGGCGCAATAATATAGAAGAAAAACTTATTAAAAATGTTGAAGACACAGCTTCGCTTGTTCTGAAAGATTTGGTTCAATGCGAAGAGGGAAAAGTTGAAATCACAGACTTCGGAGTTCCACACATTTTGGAAGCCGGCCAGATAATTGTAATGCAAAAAAATGTTTCACATTCGCTGAAGGCGCTTACAAAATTAAAAATTAAAGATGATTTTGACGGTTGTAAAATAACAGCTTATTATGCGAGATTGACAAAGTATCAATTTGCATTAAAATAAATCTATGTTAATGCTAAATAGAAGATTTTTGCTGGCATCCTTGTTGATTTCTTTGTTTTCCTTTGGATTTTTAGTTTCATGCGATTCGGTTTCATGGGCAGAGGAAAACTCTGAATATATAAATTCAATAACATCAGAAGATTTTCAGTCCGTGAAGGAACAAAAGCTTGCGGATGAAGCCAGTGCTCCGACAAACGGTTTCTATACTTGCGGTGCTTATGATAAGAAAATTTTTGATGCAATCTATAAATACAGAAAACAAAAAGGTCTGGCTTCCATCATGCGCTGGGATTGGAACTTGCATGAAATCTGCATAACTCATTCAAAAAAAATGGCAAATAAAAAGCAGATTTTTAATATAAATGTGAAAAAAATATCTGCTGGTTATGAATTCGTTGCTCAAAATGTTGCTTTTAGCAAGATTATGACTATGGATGATGTTGCAGTCGATGAAATTGTAAATCTTTGGGCTTCAAATTCCCGAACCAGAAAAAATCTTGAAAATCCAGATGTGAATTATTTTGCTGTCAGCAGTGTAAATAAGTCTGGAGCAAATAATGTCAGCGACGGTTGTTATTACACTTTGATTCTTGCAAAAAAATGATAGAACACGGCTTTGTTGTAAAAACAATGGAGCAAAAATCAAGGGCTTTGTCTCAAAAAATGCCTCAGGCGACAGCGACTCTGTAGCAGAGAATGAGCCAGAGTACAAACCATGACATATAGACTGATTTATACATCATCGTTCAAAAAAGATGTTCGTCTTGCAGAAAAGAGACATCTTGACATGAATGCTCTTACAGAAGTTTTGGAATGGCTGAAAAGCGGCAAAAAGCTCCCCGAAAAATACTGCGATCACTAGCTGAAAGGGAAACTGAAGAAATTCCGGGAGCTGCACATTCAGCCGGACTGGATTCTGGTCTACATAAAGAACAAGACGGAACTGATTCTTACGCTTTCACGCACCGGAACTCATGCTGATTTATTGAGGCTGTAGAAAAAACAAGCGTTGCTTTTATTCCACAACGCTTATTTTGCAAACTTTTGGTTTTGTTTTATTCCAAATCGGCAAGCAATTTATCTGCCTTGTGGTCTGTCATCGAAAGGATAATACCGCACTCTTTTTTCATTTGCCCTGCGGAATTCTTTCTGAATTCCAATCGGACTTGCACTTTCCTGATTTTCCGTAATTTTTCCGCGCAACTGTGCAACGGCTTTCATGTAAAGCTTCTCAATGTTGTAGAACCCCTTTAATTCTTCAAGGTAGTTCTTTATCCGCTTTCTGGTCCGTTCTTCTTTTTTTGTGTTTAAGGTTGAAAGATACGTCCCCAAAAATGTGACCAAAGAGCCAAGCAACGCAAAGATTCCGCCGATTATTGCCTCTTTCATTTTATATCTCCAATACGTCTGGTCAAGGCACTCTTATGCTCAAGACCTTGAGTCAGCCGTTTTTAAGGTTTGTATAAACTTTAATAAAAATGAGTGCATTACCCATGCACTCATAATTTCTTTATCTTGCCGATTAAAAAATACGGAAGCCATGCTTATTTAACGAAAGCGTCTTTATCTTTTCCCCATACGAATTTTGCATTGTCAATCTTTACTTCCGGAAGTGATTTCAGCCATGTTCTGTCTTCTGGTGCTTCAAATGAAACTAACGACTTTGGTGGATTTCCGTATTCAAGGAAAGCGCTGTCAAGCTCAAGTTTTGCCTTTCCGCTGTCAATCAATTTCATAGTTGCCTGATCTATTCACCAGCTCCAGGCGGTCTCCATAGTGCCTATGCAGTGACTTTAAGTCCATAATCATCACATAAAATACTCTGCCATTGTGCACAGAATCCACTATCCTGCCATGGTCGAGCACTGAAATATATGTGCCGTCTGCTTTTCGCATATGAAAGAAAATATAATCATTTGAGTGTCCTCCGTTAATCTGCGACCATATGCTTTTTTGACAGCTTTCCTGTTCATCCGGGCGTATCAGATTGCAGAAGCTCTTGCCTGTATATGCAAGCAGCTCGTCCATATTTTTACAGCCTGTAAGCCGAAGCAGCTCACTGTTTGCAAGCAGAATCTCATCATTTTCTTTATCTGCTCTGTAAACAATAAAAGCTTCCGGCAAATTATCAATAATATCCTTCATTATAAAACCAAGCTTTGCGCGACTCTTTACTTGATCACCCTTATGGTATGCCATGCAGCCGTTCTTCCCATGCATTTTCACCCCATAAAGTGCCATATCCGCACACCGCATGAGCTGTGAACTGTCATCAGCCAAAACAGGATACTCCGCAAAGCCCAGTGAAATGGTAAATGTATGCGCTTCACCTTTACAATAAAATTTCCTGGTTTCTTCTGTAAACTTCTTAAGAAAAGGGTTAACCTCCACAACCGTGCAATCCGGCATGAAAATGCTAAACTCATCGCCCCCGTTTCTGCCGAGTATGGCATCCTTTGAAAAATATTGCTTCATACTCTCTGCAAGCTTCTTAAGTACACCATCCCCCGCTGCATGTCCATATATGTCGTTTATCAGCTTAAAATCATCAATATCAAGCATCGCCACAACACAGTGCTTTTGCGGGCTCTGCCTCATATATTGCTCAACCTGATCATCAAAGCCGCGCCTGTTGTAGATACCGGTCAGTGCGTCGGTCACAGCAAGTCTCTTGAAATTCTTCCTGTTTTCATTGATGAAAATCAATGCTGCTGTAAGCCCTGTCAAAAGCAGGACTATAATTACACCTCCGATAAACATGTATATCAGGTATTTATTATTGTAAAACCCACTCTTGGGTAAAATCTCAAGCCTCCACTTGTCTCCATACACGTCGAAGTCATATATCACCGGATTGTTCAACTCTTTCTTTGAACCATAAACCCTCTCATACATATCATCCCACGGCGAAGCACACTTCAGCAGACTGTACTTATATCCAAAATTGGAAAGAGCCTCTACAGAATTAGAAAAAATTTCCGGAACCTTCAGTATAACAATTGTGAAGCCCCAAAAGCTCTTTTTACCATTTTCATCCTTCAAATAAACCGGATTGCGCACTGCTATACCATATCCGCCCTGCTTCAGCTCAAATGGTCCCTGCATAATTACAGTGTCATTATCCCTCGCATAGCGCGAAATCTCTCCCCTGTCACTATCATTTATCAGATCTATCTTGCCGAATTCATTCACATTCTCTGGATATATTTTATTCACAACTCCATTCGGTGCTATCTGTATACTCAGAAACGGATCGTCCATCATATTTGCTGCAATATCATAAAATTTATTAATATTTCCATCACCACTTATGACAACCTGCTTTAAGGTATCGGTAACTCCTATTCCCTCCATAAGCTCGTCCTTTATACGCTCCGCATATGTCATCGCATTGACCTTCGCTTTTGTCCGGTTATGTTGCTCCTGACTCTCGCCGACTACATATATTTCGCCGATTAACGCACACATACCCAATATAAATACCACTGCCGGAATAATGAATCTCTTTTTTAGCTTTTTCATTTGTATTACTCTCTAAAATCAATGCCTATCTGTTCTATATGTTTTTAATATTATAGCTCTACGATAAGAAAATATATATGAATTTACATAAATTTCCAACACTTCAAACCCATAAGCAAAACTAAAAGAAGCCTCACTCATTATTGAAAGAAGCCTCTACTTTTATGATATCCTGTAAATCTACTTAGTTCATATCAATATTTTTCAGTTGTTCAATATACTGAAATACTTTTTGTCACTCTTTGATTTTTTATGTTTTATTATACCCATTGCTCTTTCTTTATCCATAGATTGTACCATCTTGAGTTATTGTCAATTGTTGTGGATTGAAAAAAAGTGTCTTTTTCATCCACAACAATTGACAATAACTCTCCTCTGGCTGATTAAATTCCTTTCAATTTCTGCACTCAGCCCAAATGCAAATGCCTGTACTTTACTTTGAATATTGTCTCCAAGTTCATAGCCGTCTTTTACTGTGTAAAGTTTTACGCCAATGTTCATGCACTGCTCAAGAATCCGCATTATCATAAAAAGATTTCTTCCCAAACGGCTCAATTCACTGGCAATCAAAATATCGCCTTTTTGAAGTTTACCTAGCAGTTTTCCGAGCTGTCGTTTTTCGGGTTCTTTTGTTCCGCTAACGCCTTCATCGTCAATGTATTCATCTATGAAAAGACCTTTTCTTTTGCATAAATCCTCAATTCCAAGTTTTTGATTTGCGCCGTCCTGTTTGTCGGTGCTTACTCTGATATATCCGTATGTCATGAGTATATTATCGGAATTATAGTTTGGGCTTTTTGTTCTTGGCTTTATTTACTCCAAAAACTTTGTATAATCAACATCCAATGCTTTACCAAGTTTTTTTGCCATTGCAAGACCGATAGTACGGCGATTATTTTCCATTGCAGAAAGATTTGTATATTTAGTTCCAACTATTTCTGCAAGCTGAACAAGTGTCAGTCCTGAGCGTTCACGATAAATTGAAAGTATTCTTCCAGGAGTCTTTCTTGCTTTGATTTCCTTAGCAACATCTGTAGTTTTCCATTCTTCAAGAAGTTCATCATCGTTTTCATCTTCTATAATTTGTGCATTTGGATATGCTTTTAAAATTGCTTCTTTAATAAGTGGAATTCCATGTCCGTTGAATATCGCATTAATATGGCGCGTTTTCTCTACTACCTGCATAATATACCTCAATTTCAATACTGTTATTCTCGCATTTCCAGCAAGCCACATAGCTATAATTCAAATGACAATGATACGTTGTCTTTGAAAGTTTGGAATAATTAGGCCAAGAAGGTTGTTCAGGACCATTTGCTTCCAAGTCATCGGTCAGTTCATCAAATAAGTCTTGAACATTTTCCGGAAGTTTTCCAATATTTCGGCTAAGTTTTCTTTTGACAAGTACCTTTTATTTTGAAGTTTCTTCTCTCATAAATATAATGTATCATAATTGATATATAAAAGCAAGAAAAAAATATACACTATGAAATCGTAAAAGTAATTTTTATAAAGTAACCGTCAAATCAACCCTGAAATTTACGCACAAAAAAAACATCCGAAATCAATAGCGGATGCTTTTCATTTTAATCAGGAAGCCATTGACCCTGTGGCTGGAACGGTGTAGTTTTAATAGTCCACGGTAAAAGTTTCTGTCAGTCTTCAGTTGTTTCGCAATAAGGCGCGCGCTCAAAAACACAACGCAGATAATCTTCCGGGCTCAAATTGTGGATTTTTGCAGTTTCAATCAATGTCAGAATCCAGCAGCTGCTTTCGGCACCTTTCCCGCTTCCGTAGAACAACGAATTTTTCCTAAGCAGCGTAAACGGTCTTACAGTGCGCTCCGCTTCGTTGGTACTCGGAGTCAGAAATGAATAATCCAAATAACGCGTCAGGTTTTCCCAGCGGTTCAGACAGTAATTCATTGCCTGCCTTGTTTTTGAGCTTTCAAGAATTTTACGTTTTTTTTTCTCAAGAAGCCATTTGCAAAATGTTTTTAATTTTACGCCGTTGTTTTCGGCAAATGCCCTCTGTGTTTGTCCGGAACTTTTGTATTGTTCCACCAGATTCCTTCTTTCTTCTTTGATTCTTACCATTTCTTCCACCTCGGGTAGAAGTTTATGACAAGATTTTATCTTTTGCTAATAGGGTTGGTTTGACGGTTATAAAAATAAACAGTCTTGGAGCTGGTAACAAAGAGGTACCTGTTATTGATTCTGTTCCCTCAGAAATAGAAGAAATGTCAAAGAAAGAACTTGAGAAATATATCTACACACTTCCGGCAAAGGAGTTGAAATTTGTTTTATGTGCTGAAAAGGCTAAATAGGTCTTTTTGTGTAAATACGCAAAAATTTCCAAAAATGACTTGCAGACACGTCCTTTAGGGAATGTACAAAAGATTCTGCAAAACAATACTATGTTTTTTTGGATGAAATTCAAAAAGTAATGGAAAATATTATATTCAACGAGCTCAAGCTCCGCGGTTTTAACGTTGATGTTGGAGTTGTTGAATATAACTACAAGGATTCAGAAGGCAAAAGCCGGCGTTCAAAATTGGAAGTTGATTTTATAGCAAATCTTGGAAGCAAGAAATTTTATATACAGTCAGCTTTTAATATTGATGATGAACAGAAAAAAGAGCAGGAAACAGCTTCTCTTAACCGTATTGATGATTCTTTCAGCAAGATAGTGGTAGTTAAAGACAATATTGAACCCTGGCAGGATGACAAGGGAATTCAATATATTGGAATTGAACAGTTTCTGCTTGAAGAAGACTGGTTAAGGTAGGGGAGCTGAAAAATGATAACAAAAAAACAGCTTTCATTTATCGACCGCAACAAAAATCGTGATAAGGCCGAAATTGAGCAGCTTCAAAAAGACGGCTGGCGTGTTGGCGTTGTTTGGGAATGTTCCATAACCGGAAAGGGTAGGGCAGTAAAAATCCGTGATGTATCGGAAGAAATTTCTTTCTGGGGCTAGAAGGTAACGGCCAAATAAAAATCAGGAGTCCCCTCATGGTCTGTAAATTCTACGATATCGCCTAGGTTGGCAAATCTTTTGGGGAATATTTAAAGCATACTATCAGTGAAAATGAAGTTCTGCGTGATGAGTTGATTGTCCATCTGGCTAAAAGGAACATGCGGGGAACGACCAGTGTGGCTGTGTGGTTTGACGCTCCTTATGACGCTTTGAATCCTGAAAGGCAGCTTGTGAATATGTATAAGAACCGAGTTTTCTCCGACAATCACAAAGAAACCTCAGACGTGCGATTGTTGTTACTTTCTTGACTAAAACGGCAGTATATTCTACTATAAACTACTATGACCGTTAATGAACTTCGCTCAAAATATATTGAGTTTTTTAAGTCAAAGGGACACGTTGAAATCAGCGGAAAATCACTTATTCCAAATAATGACCCTACAGTTTTGTTTACGACTGCCGGAATGCAGCCGCTAGTACCGTACCTTTTAGGCGAACCGCATCCATCGGGAACCAGACTTACTGACTACCAGAAGTGTGTCCGTACAGGAGATATCGATTCTGTCGGAGACCCGGCTCATCTTACCTTCTTTGAGATGCTGGGAAACTGGTCTTTGGGTGCATATTTCAAGCAGGAGTCCATTGCGTACAGTTACGAATTTCTTACAGATCCAAAATATCTTGGAATTCCTTCAGAAAAGCTTTCAGTTACAGTTTTTGAAGGCGAAAATGCAAACGGAACAGAAATTCCGCGCGATGACGAAGCTGCTTCACGCTGGGAAGAAATGGGCATTCCGCGCGAACGCATTTACTTTATGCCAAGAGAAGACAACTGGTGGGGTCCTGCCGGTCAGACAGGTCCTTGTGGTCCCGATACAGAAATTTTCTATGATACAGGAAAGCCAAAGTGCGGACCTGACTGTAAACCCGGCTGCCACTGCGGAAAATTCGTAGAAATCTGGAACAACGTTTTCATGCAGTACAACAAGGATGCAGAAGGCCATTACACTCCGCTTGCAAGAAAATGTGTTGACACCGGAATGGGTGCCGAAAGAACCGTAGCAATGCTTAACGGACAGGCAACTGTTTATGACACAGACGTTTTTGTTCCTATTATAAACAAAATAGAAGAACTTTCTGGAAAAAAATACGGAACTGACGAAAAAATTGACCGTTCATTCCGCGTAATTGCAGACCATGTAAGAACTGCAACATTTATTCTTGGAGACCCACAGGCCGTTACACCAAGCAATGTGGGTGCAGGTTACATTCTTCGCCGCATAATCCGTCGCGCTGTAAGAGACGGAAGAAAACTGGGCCTTGACGGAACATTCCTTACCGCTCCTGCTGCTGTTGTAGTGGAAGAATACAAGAATGCATACCCTGAACTTGAAGAACACAAAGATTTTATCTTCAAAGAAATAGAAAACGAAGAAAAGAAATTCCTCAACACACTCAAAAAGGGTGAGGCTGAATTTGAAAAGCTTCTTCCAAATCTTCAGAAAAACCCGCAGAAGATAATTCCGGGTCGTGTGGCATTCCGTCTTTACGATACCTTTGGATTCCCAATTGAACTTACACAGGAAATGGCCGAAGAAAACGGAATGAAAGTTGATGTTGAAGGATTCAAGGAAGCCGAAAAGAAGCACCAGGAACTTTCACGCGACACCAGCGGACAGCAGTTCAAGGGTGGACTTATTGACCACAGCGAGATAACTACAAAATATCATACTGCAACACATCTTCTTCAGCAGGCACTTGTCAACGTACTCGGACCGCAGGTTGCACAGAAGGGTTCAAATATTACTTCAGAGCGCATGCGTTTTGATTTCTCTTTTGAAAGGGCAATGACAAAAGAAGAAATAAAGAAGGTTGAAGATATCGTAAACGAACAGATTGCAAAAGATCTTCCCGTAACAATGGAAGTTATGGATCTTGAAGCTGCAAAAAAATCAGGCGCAAGAGCCCTGTTCGGTGAAAAGTACGATAAACAGGTTTCTGTTTATACAATCGGTGACTTCAGTAAGGAAGTATGCGGCGGACCACATGTTCAGCATACGGGACTTATCGGTCATTTCCATATTGTAAAGGAACAGTCTTCTTCTGCAGGAGTAAGAAGAATCAGGGCTGTTATTGACTAAGGTTGCCTTAAAAGACTGTAACAAAACAGCAAAAAAAATGTTATATTAAAAAGAATCGTGCGTGTTCGTGCGTTTAAAAATTTTGCAGAGGTTTTTATGAAACGATTAGCTATTGGATTTGCACTTCTTCTTTCGGCTGTTGCAGGTGTTTTTGCACAGAATGACTTTCAGCCGCTGGCAGTTGTGAAGCTGAATAAATCCGAGACAATAACTCTAAAACAGCTTAAGACAAGAGCAAATTTTGTTCTTACACAGTATAAGCCCTACGGAATAAAGGAACTGACTTCCGACCAGAAAAAGCAGATTCTCGAGAATCTTATTGACGAAAAGCTTATTACTCAGGCAGCGGCAAAAGAAGGAATGTCTGTTACCGACAGTCAGGTGACAAGTGCTTTCCTTAATACATTCAGCCAGCAGCTTGGTACTTCTGTTACTGAAGCACAGCTTGAAGATCTTATCAAACAGCGCACCGGCCTTACTCTGGACGGATACCTTAAGGAAAACAGCGGAATGGGTACAGCCGAATACAAGGCTTATCTCAAGAACCAGTTGATTGCACAGCAGTATGTTTATACAAAAAAGCAGAACGAGCTTCAGAAAGTGGCTGCAACAGATGATGAAATCCGCAATGCCTACGAGATGAACAAGTCAACTTTTGTATGGAATGACATGCTCAAACTTTTCCTTGTTATTGTTCCGGCAGGTGACGACAAGGTCGCAGCACGCGCTCTTGCCACTGACCTTCGCAACCAGTATGTAAAGGACAACAAACAGGGGTCCAAGATGAAGGTTTCTGAAGACAACGGAAAAAAATACAGAGCCGGTGATCTTACAGTAGCCAAAACTGCACAGCAGGCACAGCAGCTTGGCTGGTCTTATGACAAAATTATAGAGCTTTTCGGCAAGGACATTGGATTTGTCAGTGAAATTACAGAAACAGACACTGACTTTCAGTTCTATGCTGTTCTCAAAAAATTTGATGCAAAAATGCTTGCTCTGAGCGATGTGGTTCAGCCAGAAACAACAGTAACTGTTTATGACTACATCAAGCAGAATCTTACATCCCAGAAGCAGAGCCAGTATTTTTCCGAATCTGTACAGAAGATAGCTGAAGAGTTGGATACTCCGGAAAATGTTGAACGCAAGAAAACCGGTGATGATCTTGTAAAACTGCTTAACTGGTAAGGAAACAAAAGTGTCACGAAGAAAAGGACGCATTCTGGCTTTTCAGGCTCTCTATTCCCATGATGTCGGTGAAGTTCCGCTTGATGAACTTCTTCGCTTTGAGTGGGATAAAAAAGAAGGCTCTGAGACAGAACCAGACAGTTATGATTTTGCCCGTATTCTCGTTTCGGGCACGATTAACCATCAGGAAGAAATAGACGCTCTTATAAAAAAGCATCTGTCAGACAACTGGGATTTTGAGCGTGTAAACAAAGTTTCGCTTGCAATTCTTAGAATAAGCATTTTTACACTTCTTTTTCAAAAAGATGTGCATCCGTCGATTGTTATTGACGAAGCTATTGCCATTGCAAAGGATTACGGCGAAACAGACTCGTTCAGGTTCATTAATGCAGTGCTGGACAATATCCGCAAAGAGACTGCTTCTTGAAAAAAGTATTTATTACGGCACTGGCCTTGCTGGTGTCGTTTTTTATTTCATGTTCCTCCCGTTCCAAAGGCGACTCCTTTACCGCCATTCTTAATTCCATAGATAACTGTATTTCACAGGGAAATGTTTCTGATGCAATGACTGAATTGAAACGTGCCCAAAAACACTCATACAGTTCTTTTGAAAGAATTGCTGTTTACAAAAGATACAAAATTCTTGGCGAAAACGAACTTGCAAGAAAAGTAATTGAACGTGCCTATAAAAGTCTGCCCGAAAACAACGAAATCTGCGCTGTTTATGCCGATATTCTTATTTCTGAAAATAATTATCCACTTGCTGCTTCTGTTGCAAAGAATCTGTCTGATACACCCTATTCGTCTGTACTGGCAGAAGCGGTTCTGAGTGAAGCTTTTTATACTGAATTTTCTTCTGCCGGTGAAGACGAAAAAAAACTCGTGTTTCAGGAAGAACGTTTTATTCCGGTTTACCTGAATGCGTGGAACGGTTCAAAAGATTCCCGGTGGATTATGAATGCTGCAGCCGTTTATTTGAAGAGAGGAAACTTTGAAAAAGCAGTGTCTCTTTTTCAGGACGGGGTAAATGACGGCCGTTCTGCAGTTTTCTGGGCAAAAGTTTTTTATGATTCAGGTCTTTTTGCAGAAAGTCTTGATGTTCTCAAAACAAAAGACATTTCTTATGCAACGGGCGCTGATTATGCTGAATATTTTGAAGCGCTTTCCCTTGAGTCAGACCTGCATTATCTTTTGGAGGACTATAAAAGTTCGGCGCTTTGTTCCAAAACTTTGACTGAGGCAGCCGCTTCTGTTCCTGAAACAGATGAATCTGTGCGCTCTGATTTAGCCAATGCCTATGTCAATCTGGCTTCATATGCATTTCGTGAGAACAATGAACTTAAACGGTATGAGTATGTTTCGGAGGCATTGGAAAAATTTCCGGTGAATGAACGTGTTCTTGCCTGCTATTCAGATTTTGCGCTGGATCTGGCAGCAGAACCTCCTGAATCTGAATTGATTCAAAAACTCAGACAGGTTGGACTGAAAACTCTCTCTATGGAAAAAAAGGATTCAATTCCTGCGGTTTATGCAGAAGATGCACTTTTGCACATTACGCAGGCTGCAGAATCAGAAAAAGCTGCAGGAAGGGATTTTGCCGCTCTGAGTGTTCTTGCAGAAAAACTTTATTCTTATATTCATGAAAGTGAAGGCTCTGCACTTCTTTTGCCAAGAGTGTGGACCTTTCTTGAAAACAACGAAAGCAACGCCAAAGACGGAACTTTTTCATACCCGGAGCCGGTTGTGCGCTATGCAGTAGAAAAACTTAACGCGGCGGGTAATGAAGAGGATGCCGGCCGCATTTTTGATGGCTATATTTACGGTAAATACGGTGCCGGCTGTGATTTTTCTGACTGTGAACTTTGGGAAAGGGAATATGCGGCCTGGTTTGCTTCAAAAAACAATGTATCAGAAGCATTTTCTTTGTATGATGCAATTCAGAGTCAGTACGGTAAGCCTGCGGACTTTGCTTTTTCCCCGGATACAAGGAAAAGTGTAATACGTTCACTTGTAAACATGGCTGCAATATGTGAGGACTCCGGTGAGGCTTTGTGCGCCCTTGAATATCTGAACAAAGCTTCTTCCATAACGCCTGCAGGAACCCTTAAGGCCGAAATCCTTTACAGAACAGCCTGCGTTCAGTATGAAAATGAGCAGAAAGCTTCTGCAATACGCTCCCTTCAGTATGCACTTTCGCTTAACCCGTCCCACAGAAAGGCTGCACTTTATTTAAGAAAAATACAGTCCCAAAGACAATAAAAAAATTTGACTATTTGCCCGAATCTTTGTAACTTATAAATACGAAAATGCAGATTAAAGCGTGAAATTCCGGGTAATACTGGATGAACATGCTGAATTTTCAAAATAGTTTTAATTCTGGAGGATTTTTATGAAAATCAGACCATTGGCAGATCGTGTATTGGTAAAGCAGGTTGCGGCAGAAACAAAGACTGCCGGCGGACTTATTATTCCTGACACAGCACAGGAAAAAACCCAGCAGGCAACTGTAGAGGCTGTAGGTCCCGGAACAGAAGATGAAAAAATTACTGTAAAGGTCGGTGACAAGATTCTTTATGACAAGTATGCCGGAACCGGAATAAAAATTGACGGTGAAGATTATCTTATTCTTAAGAACTCTGATATCATCGCTGTTGTAGAGTAAGTTTATTTTCTTATAAAATGAAAAAAGATCGTCAGAATTTATTCCGACGGTCTTAAATTTCCATATTATTCTGTTTAAGTGTGTCATAATGACGCACTTTTTTTTATCTTTTTTTTGCGGCGGGAAAATTTGACTCAGTTTTTTTTCTGACAAATTTTTTGTGTCTAAAATGACACAGAATTTGCGCCAGAATCCGCTTTTTTTTAAGTTTTTTGATTTTTTTTTGTCTTTTTTTAATGTTGGCACACTATATGCTATATATAAAGTATAAGAAATATTTTACGAGGTGGCAATATGAAAGACAGTTTTTGCAAAGATTTAGACGTAATGAAACTTCATCTGAACGAAATCAATAAGATTCCTCTTCTCTCAAATGAAAAGGAAGTAGAACTTGCAAAAAAAGCCGCTTCGGGAGACAAGGCTGCACGCGATCTACTGGTTTCTTCAAACATGCGCTTTGTTGTCAATGTAGCAAAAAAGTACCAGAACAGGGGTCTTGATCTTGAAGACCTTATAAGTGAAGGTTATGTAGGACTTCTTGAAGCTGTTACACGCTTTGATGTAGACCGTGGATATCATTTTATTTCGTACGCTGTATGGTGGATCCGCCAGTCAATTCTTAAGGCTGTTTATGAAAAGGGTCGCGCAATCCGCCTTCCGATGAACAGAACAAATGAAATTCTTCAGATAGAAAAAGCAAGAAAAGCCGTATCAGGTTCTTCAAAAAAGACTGAGGCTCAGGAACTTGACGAGATTGCTTCCATGCTTGGAATGACAAAATACCATGTTCGCGAGATGCTTGATATTTCAAGAGACACACTTAGTCTTGACGCTCCGTCTTCTTACGATGACAGCGGAAAAATGACTTTGGGTGACAGTGTTGCAAGTGATACTCGCTCTGACCCGAGTGAAAATGCAATGGACTCTTCTCTTCGCGACAGTATTTTTGAAGTACTCGGAACTTTGGACAGCAAGTCTGCACAGGTTTTGAGAATGAGATTCGGTCTGGACAGCGGTGAGTGTATGTCCTTGAAGCAGGTTGGTGACCACTTTAACCTTACAAAAGAAAGAATCCGCCAGATAGAAAAAACTGCAATAATGAGAATAAGAAATTCTTCCAGAAAAGACAAGCTTGTTGACTACGTTGCTTAATTCTTAGATTTTCTGTTGTTTTTGCAAAAAGCTGATTGCGTCCAGACGGGCAGTTTTGAGAACTTCCTTGTCGCGGGCAAGATCAGCTATATTCAGTGTAAGATAGCCGGACTGGACTGTTCCTGAAACTTCTCCCGGTCCGCGCAGTTTTAAATCTTCTTCTGCAATTTTGAATCCGTCTGTTGTTTCATGAAGAGCCTTAAGTCGCTCTATTCCCGTTTGTGTTATATTTTTTCCGTAGATAAGAAAACAATAGGACTGTGCACTTCCGCGTCCGACACGCCCCCTTAACTGGTGAAGTTCTGCCAGTCCGAACCTGTCTGCATGTTCTATTACCATACAGGTTGCATTCGGTACGTCTACTCCTACTTCTACAACTGTCGTTGCTACAAGAATATTTGTTGTTCCGTCTCTGAAACTGTCCAGAAGCGCATTCTGTTCTGTTTCTTCGGTTTTTCCGTGTACGAGAGCGCATTTGTATTCCGGGTAGACTTTATTTGAAAGAAAAGTGAACATTTCCTGTGCTGACTTTAAGCTTTTGTCTTGGTTTTCTTCCGAAATTCTCGGGTAAACGAAATATGCCTGTCTTCCAGCCTGTAGTTCTTTGCGTACGGCTTCGTAAACGTTTGCTTCATGTCCCATGACGCTCAGGTAGGTTTTTATGCTTTTTCTTCCTTCGGGCATTGTTCTTATTGTGCTGATGTCCAGATCGCCGAATACTGTAAGGGCCAATGTCTGCGGAATAGGTGTTGCGCTCATCATGAGTACATCGGGAGTGTGGGTGTATTTTCCTTCAGAAACACGGCCTTTTGCCACGATACTTTCCCTTTGTGCCACGCCGAATCTGTGCTGCTCGTCTATTACGGCAAGCTGCAGTTTTTTGTAATTTGTGTTGTGGCTGAACAGTGCATGTGTTCCGATAACGATGTCTATGTCACCGGTTTTGAGTGCTTTCAGTAAATTTTCGCGGCCTGCAGATTTTATGTTTGCAGTAAGAAATGCAACTTTTACGCCAAGTGGGCCAAGTCTTTTTGCGGCGTTGTCGGCATGCTGGCGGGCAAGAAGTTCTGTCGGTGCAAGAACAGCGCACTGGCCTCCGTAATCGACTACACGCAGGCACACAAAGAATGCTGCCAGTGTTTTTCCGCTTCCGACGTCTCCCTGTAAAAGCCGTTGCATTGAAAAAGGATTTCTCTGAAGATTCCACGCAGAATTTTCCATGGAATTGTTTTCATTTTGGCTGCGGTCTATTTCTGCATTCATTTCAAAGATGGATTGCATCTGGTCGCGTGTAAGGTCAAATTCAAGTCTTTCAAAAAGCTGTTTTTGTTTTGGGGAAAGCGATGCTGCAAATTTCTCTTTTGTAAGGGAAGAGGTGGCATTCTGCAGCTGGTTTTTTTCGGAATCGGCGGGTAATGTTCCCCTGTGTTCCAGTGCCCTGAGTGCCATTTTTTGTTCAAAAAGATAGAGCTCTTCGTAAATGAGTGTGGCGCGTGCTTCTTTTGCCTGTGAGATGGTTGCCGGAACATGAACGTACACAAGCGCCTGTTTTTTGGAAAGCAGTTTTCTTTCGCTGATTATTTCCTGCGGAATCTCATCGTCTATTCCCATTCCGTATTGCTTTAGTGCGAGTGCAACAGTTTTGCGGAATACTTTTTGCGACAACCCTTCTGTAAGCGGGTAGATTGGAAGAACCGCACTGTCAGGCGCTGTCTTGTTCTGCCAGTCATTTATGTCACCTGTGTCTGCAATTTTTACCGCATCAAAGGCCGAAGACTGAAGCTGACCATATTTTTCTATAAACTGTCCTGTTACTGAAACCAGCGAGCCTTCGGGAAGAGATTTCTGCAGGAACGGACGGTTAAAGGCAACCAGCCACGCCTGCGCAGTTCCGTCTGTTACCGCAATTTTAAGGGTTTTCATGCGGCCGTAACCAAACCATTCGTATCCTGTGACTTTGCAGACTGTATGAACTTTTGCGGTTTTGTATTCACTGAGCGGGATTTTTTTTGTTCTGTCTTCGTAGTCTCTTGGGTAAGTTGAAAGAAGGTCTGCCACTGTAAAAATGCCCATTTTTGAAAACAGTTTTGCCGTGGACGGACCAACGCCCTGGAGACCTTCTACTGCAGTTTCTATTTCTGACAGTTTCACGGCAAATCCTAGAACGGAATAAGTGCAATTGCACCAATCAGAAGATTAAGAATGGGAATAAGAAGAATTTCGGCTGCAATAAGTGTACATACGCTGATTATAAGGGCTTTTTTGAACGAAGGCTGTGTTCCGCGTGTAAACGTGCCGGCTATTGTGTATACGATTGGCGAAAGTGAACGGTCGAGCGCTTCAAGTATGTAACTGCCCGAAGACTGGCGGTTGTAACTGTTGAAGTCGTAGCTGTACGAAGCGGAATTTCTTTTGTTTCTGCTTTCTGTTACGAGAAGAATTATGAGCCTTATTGCAAGCGTAAGAATAAGGAATGTAAGCAGGGACTGGCCTATTGACCAGAGTGCTTCTACAATCATTATCAAAATGCGTGAAAAAGAAAATACGCGGCCTCTTGCCAGTGAACCGAATATTGATGTTCCGGCTCCAAGTATACAAAGAGCCAGGGCAGGGCTAAAGTCAAGGTTTCCTATTGTAAGCCATCTGATGCGCCTGAAAAAATTAAGGTAAGGGTCACAGACTGCCGCAAGGAAACGCGCTGCTTTGCTGTATGAAAGAGACGGAATCCATGTGAAAATTATTCTTAGAAAACACATAATTGTGTAAATCGAAACCAGCGTTGAAAGAAAAGTAAAAATGTAAGAAAGTGCCATAAATGCTCCATAAACCAAGTGAAAGTTTCTAAAGCAAACTAGTTTGCCTTAGAAACTTTCAAATATCGATGATGTTGTTTGACGGCATCAGCGATATTAATCAACCCAGACATCTTTTACGCATTTTGTTTCCCGCAGATCATTCAGAAATTCGGGAGTACACGGTACGTTCATCTGCGTATTCGCTTTGATGATGTACATTTTTCCGCCGATGTCTATATGAAAATATACATAACAATTGCCCTGACCGCCAAATAAAAAATCACGCAGGGGCGCAATTTCTTTTACAGATTTGAAACCGCTTTCTACCTGGATATGAACATTTGTTATGCTCTTCTGCTGCAGCTGCGCCGGATCTTCAATTGAATCTACCAGGAAGCTTGGCGTTTCCCTGGAACCGTCCACTTTTCCCTTAAAGGCATAAATTCCTTCGTTGACAATTTTATCTTTCATTGCTTCCCACGTCTGCGGAAAAAATGTAAGGTCTATTGAATTTTTAAAGTCAGAAAGCTTTGCAAACGCCATGCGTTTTCCGCTTTTTTTTGTCGTAATTATGCGCAGATCCTGGATTATTCCCATTGCAATGTAAGATCTGCCTGCATTTTTTCTTGCCTGCCACTGGTTTTTTCCGCTGGCTTCAAGAGCCTGTTTTTCTGATTCTGCAATTTTTGCGCAGCGGTCTATGTTGTCACTGTTGCATGTAACGCACTTTTCTATGGCGTCTTTCCAGTCGTCAAGCGGATGTCCCGAAACGAAGCAGCCTATGAGATCCTTTTCAATGTTGAGCAGTTCCATTTTAGGATATTCTTCTACGTCCTGGTAAACGAAGTCTGCAAATTCTTTTTCTCCTGCAGCTTCAAAAAGACTTCCCTGGCCGTATGCAGTGCTTTCCTGTTTTTTTTCTATATATGCGATGGCCTGTTCAAAGTTTGCAACCAGTGTCGCGCGGTTTTTGTCCAGATGGTCGAATCCGCCTGTTTTTATAAGAACTTCTATGGCTTTTTTGTTAACGTCCTTGAGGTCTATTCTGTCAAGAAAGTCAATGAATGTTTTGTAGGGACCGTTTGTCTCGCGTTCTTTTACAATTGCTTCGGCGGCATTCTGTCCCATTCCCTTTATTCCCATAAGACCAAAAACAATGCGACCGTCAACTACGTCGAATATTGAATCTGAACGGTTTACATCGGGCGGGTCAACTGCAATTCCCATTTTTCTTGCTTCTTCAATATAAACAGGAATTTTGTCTGTTGAAGTAATTTCGTTTGTAAGGTTTGCTGCCATAAATTCGGCAGGTTTATTTGCCTTAAGCCAGCCTGTTCTGTATGCTACAACAGAATATGCAGCAGCATGGGACTTATTGAATCCGTATCCGGCAAAAGGAACCATAATGTCGAAAATTTCGTCTGCATGTTCTTTCGTAAAGCCCTGTTTTATTGCTCCCTCTTCGAATTCTACTTTTTTGCCCATAAGAACTTCGGGTTTCTTTTTTCCCATGGCACGGCGCAGCATGTCTGCTCCACCAAGCGAGAATCCGGCTATTTTCTGTGCAACCTGCATAACCTGTTCCTGGTAAACCATAACGCCGTATGTTTCCTTAAGAATATCTTCCAGACAGGGATCGGGGTAGTGTATGGTTTCGGGATGCCATTTTCCTTCAATATACTGAGGAATGTAGTCAAGCGGTCCCGGGCGGTAAAGTGCGTTCAAGGCAACAAGCTCTTCTATGCACTGAGGTTTTGCCTGTCGCAGGATTTTCTGCATTCCTGGTGATTCAAACTGGAATACGGCAACAGTGTCACCGCGGCTGAACAGATCAAATGTTTTCTGGTCGGTGTCGCTTACTTTTTCTGCGCTAAAGACCGGTTCACCGCTTTTTTTGTGTTTGTTGATTATATTTTCGGCATAACGTATGAGTGAAAGCGTTTTGAGTCCAAGATAGTCAAACTTAACGAGACCGCACGGTTCAATTATGTCCATTGTGTACTGGACGGCTTTTTTTCCTGTCTTTGCGTCTTTGAAAACAGGAGCCCAGTTGGGAAGTTCTGTAAGACCGATTACCATACCCGAAGCGTGAAGACCTGTATTGCGGTTTACGTTTTCGAGCTTGAAGGCCAGGCGGAACAGTTCCTTGTAGCGCGGGTCATCCTTGTACGGAATAAGCTGGCCGCCGTCAGGGAACTTTTCGGTCGGTTCAGAAAATGCAGACTTGAGTGTTGCCTTTGGGTTGTCGGGGATGCACTTTTTGAGCATGTTTACTTCTGAAAGCGGAATGTCCAGAACGCGGCCAACATCTGCTATAACCTGTTTAGCCTTGAGTGTTCCGAAAGTGACAATGTGACCGACCTGTGGTTCACCGTACCATTCCTTTGTATGCTCAATGATTCTCTGGCGGAATTCGAAGTCCATGTCAACGTCAAAGTCCGGCATTGAGATTCGTTCAGGGTTAAGGAAGCGTTCAAAGATAAGCTTGTAGCGGAACGGGTCAATGTCGGTAATGGTCATTGCGTATGCTACCAGTGAACCTGCTCCCGAACCGCGTCCCGGTCCAATAGGAATGCCGTTGTTTTTTGACCAGTTGATGAATTCCCAAACGATAAGAAAGTAGCCCGAAAATCCCATTTTAAAGATGATTCCCAACTCGTACATGGCGCGTTCTACAATTTCGGGCGTAATTTTTTCGTAGCGGTTTCGGAGTCCTTTTTGGACAAGATGAAGAACAAATGCATCCTGTGAAACAAATTCTTTGGGTATTTTGTAAACCGGAAGACAGTTCTTGAGTTCCTGGGTTTTGTACTGGTGTATCGTAAGATTGCACATCGAAGCGATTTTGAGCGTGTTTGAAACAGCTTCGGGGCATTCCGGAAAGAGTGATGCCATTTCCTGCTCTGTCTTCATGTACCAGTTGTCGCCCTGAAAGCGCATTCTGTTGGGGTCCTTAAGGCTTTTCTTTGTTCCTATGCAGATAAGTGCGTCCTGAGCCTCTGCATCTTCACGCCTGCAGTAGTGGATGTCGTTTGTTACTACCAGTGGAATATTCAGTTTGTGTGCCAGTTCAATGAGTTTGGGTGCAACTTCCTTTTGTTCTGCAATCCCGTGATCCTGAAGTTCAATGTAAAAGCGGTCGGGGCCAAACAGATTTTTGTACTTAAGAGCCGTTTCTTCCGCACGCTTAAAGTCGTTGAACAGCAGTGCCTTTGGAATTTCACCCTGGATACATGCCGAAAGACAGATAAGCCCTTCGTGGTATTTTTCCAGAAGCTTAAAGTCAATTCTGGGCTTGTAGTACATTCCTTCCGTAAATGCAATTGAAGAAAGCCAGCTTAGGTTTTTATAGCCTGTGTCGTTTTGCGCAATGAGAATGAGGTGGTAATAATAGGATTTTTTTCCGTTTTTTGAATAAGGAATTTCTTCGTGTTCTGTATGGTCGCCTTCTGCAACATAAAATTCTTCGCCGCAAAGAGGATTGATTCCGTTTGCATGACAGATATGCTCAAAGTTAAGGACACCGTACATGTTTCCGTGGTCGGTAAGGGCCAGTGCCGGCATACGCAGTTCCTTTGCCCTTGCTATAAGAGTGTCTATTTTGCTTGCGCCGTCTAGAAGCGAATAGTCTGAATGTACGTGCAGATGAACGAATTTGCTTTCGGGTGTGCCTTCCGGAGCATCCGGGAAAATATGAATATCAGCCATAAAGGTATTTTAACGAAAAAAAAGAGGTCTGAACAGTCAGAAACGGCCGGGTATAAAAATTCCGTCCGAATGGTGCCGGTTTTATATTAAAGAAGAAAAACACCTGCTGAACTTTAACCTTTTCAAAATTGGTTTGTTTTCGTATTATTAAAGACAAACTAAAAAAAAGTACTGGAGCTTAAAAAAATGATTGAGGTAAAGCATGTTTCCCGTGTTTTCGGTGATTTCCGTGCAGTAGATGACATCAGTTTCTCCATAAAAACGGGGGAAATTGTCGGGCTTCTTGGACCGAACGGCGCCGGAAAGACAACGACAATGAGAATGATAACGGGATATCTTGAACCAACGTCGGGAACTGTCGAAGTGGACGGGCTTGATGTAGTAAAGAATCCTGTTGAAACAAAGCGCAGAATAGGTTATATGCCTGAGTCGGCGCCTTTGTACAGCGATATGATTGTGGCAGACTATCTTGAATATGTTGCCGGAATCGAAGGGGTGGATGCTTCAGAAAAGGTTCCGCACCTGGCAGATGTATGCGGGCTTTCCGAAGTAATGCACAAAAACATCGGGGACCTTTCACGCGGAAATAAGCAGCGTGTCGGACTTGCACACGCACTTATGGGTGATCCCGAAATTCTTATTCTTGACGAACCTACCAGCGGACTTGACCCGAATCAGGTTTCTGAAGTACGCGCTCTTATTAAAAAAATCGGTGAAACAAGAACCGTCATTATTTCCACACACATTCTGAGCGAAGTAGAAATGCTCTGTGACCGGGTAATTATTATTTCAGGCGGAAAAAAGGTCGCCGACAGTCCTACAGAAGAACTCCGCGAACATTACGGAAACGCGTCTGTTGTAACTCTTACACTTGACGGAAGTGAAGCGCTCCAGGTAAAAGAAGTGCTGTCTGCAGTTGAAGGCGTAAAGGGATGCACCGTAAAGGAACAGGAGCAGAAGCTTTGCGCCGAACTTTCACTTGACCCGACTGCCGGCCAGTCCGTTCTGCCGCAGATTGCCCGCACCGTTGTCTCAAAGAACTGGAATCTTTATTCTCTTGAGATGCGCAGAAACAGTCTGGAAGATGTATTCAGAAGCCTTACCTTAGGAGGAAACGTATGAAAAATAATTCGTCGGGTAAAAATAATTCAACAGGGAAAAGAACCTGGTCTGTCATAATGAAGCGCGAGCTTGCAGCTTATTTTACGAGTCCCATTGCATATATCGTAACAGCGCTTTTTCTTATATTTTCGGGACTGGTTTTCTTTTCTACATTTTTTATCGTTAAGCGTGCAGAACTCAGAAACTTTTTTGAGATGCTGCCGATTTTTCTGAGCTTTTTTATTCCAGCTCTTACTATGCGCGTGTTCAGTGATGAAAAGCGTACTGGTACAATGGAAACTCTCATGACTCTTCCCGTTAAGGTAACTGATATTGTTGCAGGAAAGTATCTTGCTTCTTTTGTTTCAGGAATTTCACTTCTGGTACCGACTCTCTTTTATGCAGTAACCTGCGCCGTGTTCGGTTCACCTGATGCCGGTCCTATAATAGGCGGTTACCTGGGTGCCGTGTTTCTGGTAGCAGCGTTTAGTGCGATAGGAGTGTTTGCTTCATCAGTTACGAAAAACCAGATAATTGCGTTCTTTCTTGCATTTGCACTCTGCATTGTACTTACGATGATAAGTTCCTTTGCAATTTTTCTTCCGGGGCCTGTTGTAAAACTTGTTTCGTTTATTTCGGCTTCGGGACATTTTCTTTCTGTTTCGAGAGGAATAGTTGACTCAAGGGACGTTCTTTACTTTGTTTCATTAACAGCACTGTTTATTGCCATGACTGTGCGCACAATCCGGAATGAGAGGAAAAACTGATTAATATGAAAAAACAGAATAAATTTATTTCATGGATAAAAAGTCCTGCCAGCGATTTCTGGCTGTTTGTGGCAGTCCTTGTACTTGCAAATCTTGTAGCTTCCAGAGCCTTTTTCAGAATAGACCTTACCGGAGCACATTCGTATTCTCTTTCTGAATCAAGCCGTGAAGTTGTTTCTTCACTTGAAGAACCTTTGGGAATAAAAGTTTTCTTTTCGTCAAATCTTCCGGCGCCTTATTCAGGTGTGCAGCAGTATGTTAACGACATTCTCGGCGAGTACAAAAATGCGGCCAATTCAAACTTCAGCTGCGAATATTTTGACATGAACAAAAGTGAAAACCAGACTCTTGCCCGGAACTACGGTTTGAACCAGATACAGATACGCGAAGTAAAGGACAACGAACTGGGTTTCAAAAACGCATACATGGGTCTTGCAATAACTTATGCCGACCAGATAGAAACACTGGACGCAGTTACTTCGAGTGACGGTCTTGAATACAAAATTACTACGACAATCGGACGGCTTATTTCAAATACAAATGCACTTTCGGGACTTTCAGACAAGGTAACACTTACGCTCTACAAGACAGAAGCGCTTTCTTCTTTTGGAATAGGCGGATTTTCAGAAATTGATTCTGCCGTAAAAAAAGCCTGGGAAAGCGTAAACGGACGTTACCGCGGTAAAATAGAATTTGCTTCGGTTAATCCTGACTCACATCAAGCACAGGAACTTTCTTCCAAATACGGAATCCAGTCTGTAAGCTGGCAGGACGATTCAGGAAAAACTCAGACGGGTTCAATCGGTCTTGTTCTTGAATGCGCAGACAAGTTCAGGGTTGTTCCGCTTAAGATGCAGAACATGATTTTCCAGTATGTAATAACAGGCCTTGACTCCCTTGAACAGAATATTTCTGACAGTGTACAGGCTCTTGTTGCAAAGACGGCACCTATTGCTTACATAACAGGACACGGGGAACTTTCACTTGACGATGCACAAAACGGTGCGGCTCCGTTCAAAAGTCTTCTTGGCGACATTTACTCGCTTGAAGAACTTGCACTTGCCGAATCTGAAATTCCTGCGGGTGTTTCTACAATTATAATCAACGGACCAAAATCTTCGTTCTCTGATGATGAACTTTACAAGATTGACCAGTTTGTAATGCGCGGTGGAAATGTAATGTTCTTTATGGATTCTTACAATGTTGTAATGCCGTCGGGACAGAATGCCTATTACCAGCAGCCGCAGTATATTCCCGTAAGAACAGGACTTGAAAAACTTCTGTCAGCTTACGGTGTAGAAACCGGAACAGGTTACGTTATGGATGAAAACTGTTTTACGCAGAATCACCAGCAGTACGGCAAACTGAATTTCTATTATGTTCCGATGCTGCAGAAGAACGGACTTGATCAGAAAAATCTTATTTCAAAAAATCTCGGTTATGTTCTTTTTATGCAGTCTTCTGCTGTTGATGCAACAAAAGCGCAGGAAAATCCTTCACTGAATGTTTCTGTTCTTGCAAAGAGTTCGCCCGAGTCCTGGATACAAAGTGACAATCTTATTCTGAGTCCGCTTTATATTCAGCCTCCTGCAGACAAAAGCAAAATGAAGAGCGAAAATCTGGCCGTTCTTGTCGAAGGAAAATTCACCAGTGCATACAGTGCAAATCCTTCTGCAGAAAATGAAGGCGGTTCAAAAATAAGCACAAGCTCCCATATTTCCGAGGGAACACAGCGCGGAAAAATTTTTGTAGCCGGTACCTCCTATATTACAAGCGGGCAGCTTATTTCTTCTGATGGAGCCGATGAACCTGTAGCCATGTTTGTAAGAAATGCCGTTGACTACATGAACGGAAACTCTGACTTCTGTTCAATGCGCACAAAGAACGTAAGCCTTAACACTCTGCGTGTTTCTTCGGGACCGGCAGTAGCGTTTGCAAAATTCTTCAACCAGTTCGGACTGGCAATTCTTGTAGTGTTGTCGGGACTTGTTGTTATTCTCGTAAGGCGCAGTCACCGCGAAAAGATAAGGCTTTTGTATAACCCCGATGACAGCCGTCAGATTGTGCACAACAAAAATGTGGAGAAATAAAAATGACAAAAATGGCATTAAGAAAAACAATACTTCTTCTGACCGTGGCAGTTCTGGCAGTAATTTATTCACTTCAGCTGGTACTTGGTTCAAGAAACAAAATACAGATTCTTTCTGTTGAACAGGAAATTGATTCCATAGAAATTGCGCGCGGTGAAAGTACACTTAAAATTTCTTTGGACGGAACAAAATGGATTGTAGGTGAAAAAAATTATCCTGCAGACGAAGGCAAAGTAAGTTCAATGCTTAACGCTCTTAAAGAAATAAAAACTCTCGGAACAGTGGCAAAAAATGCAGTTGATGATTCTGAACGTTACGGTCTTGATGGTGAGTCTGCCGTTGTTGTAAGTGCTTATGGAAAGGGAAATCTCTTAAGAAAAATTCGCGTTGGAAAAAATACTTCTACCAGCACACAGAGTTATGTAAGCCTTGACGAAAACAAATCTGTTCAGCTTGCCCAGGGTGCTCTTAATACAGTTTTTTCTGTAACAGAAGATTCTTTAAGAAGCCGCCGTGTCTTTAAGATAGACGCTGATACTGTTTCATCCGTAAAAGTAAAAACATCTTCTGAATCATACGAAGTTGTGCGTGCAAACGGAATATGGGTTCCCGGACCCGCTTTGGCAGATTCAGTAAAACTTGACTCAAAAAAAGTCACTGACTGGGTAAACACGTTGTGCGATTTGAATGTATCTTCGTGGAAAGAGGAAGTTCCTTCAAAAGAAGCAGACACTTTCGTAACAATTCTTGCAGGCGGAACAGAATACACGCTCGGTATATTCCATTCCGGTGAAGATGAAGTTACGGCTGTATCTTCGGCAGGTGAATATCCGTTTACCCTGTCGAAGTACATTGCTGCAAAATACGAAAAGAAACTTTCTGAACTTACGCTGCAATCAGACTGAATATACCGTTAGCAACAAGGGCTGCAATCCATGCAAGCAGACACTGCCATACCAGAATGAGTGCAGCCCATTTTAAGCCAAGCTCCCTCTTTATTGAGGCGAGTGCGGCAATGCAAGGCGTGCTATGTAGCCCGAATCTTCAAGCAGCGAAAGAAAAAAGAACATTGTTACGATTATGGGAAGAAAACTCAGTACTCCCTGGCAAAGGATTTTCATCTTTTTTTGAGTGGAATTTTCCACCTTCACCAAGTCCCGGGTGTTCGGGCATTCGTATTTTTTCTTCCTGCTTTTTTTGCAGCGTCAGATTTTCACTTTCTTCTTCTACCGGCGTAATTTCTATTTCTGCAGCGTCTGCAATTCTGAGCGTGAGTTCGTATCCGTTTATGCGCACTTCGACCGGGTCACCCATTGGCGCGTATTTTACTGTTTTTACAGTCGTTCCCGGAATCATTCCCATGTCAAGAAAATGCTGTCTGAGCGCGCCTGTTCCTCCGACTGAAATTATTCTGGCAGATTTGCCTGTCTGCAGTTCGTTGAGTTTCATTTTTGTTGCCTTTTTTTTACTATTATATTGAATACATGCATTTAAATGCAATAATCGGCAGTCCGCAGAGTGTTAAGCCGACATCTTCTGAATTTTCGTTCAATATTCCCTTTTTTTGCAAGACAATTCACTTATTCCATGATATATTCAATATGCAGCAAAAAAATATTATCTTTTAGATTCAGGAGATTTTATGCAGTATGGTTATTTTGACGATGAGGCAAAAGAGTATGTCGTTACACGTCCTGACACGCCTTCTTCGTGGAGCAATTATCTTGGTTCAACTGAGTACGGCGCTGTAATTACAAATAATGCCGGGGGTTACGGATTCTATAAGTCTGGTGCACAGGGAAGATTCATGAGGCTCAGATTCAATTCCGTTCCCATGGACCAGCCCGGCCGCTATTTTTATCTGCGCGACATGCAGAGCGGGGACTACTGGTCGGCATCCTGGCAGCCTGTCGGAAAACATTTGGACAGTTACAAAAGCGAATGCCGCCACGGAACAGCCTATACAAAAATCACTTCTGAATATTCGGGAATAGAAAGCGAGACAAAATACTATGTTCCGCTCGGACAGACTTTTGAATACTGGAGACTCAAACTTACAAACAAAAGTTCATCTCCAAGAAAAATCCGTGCCTTTACATACTGCGAGTTTACAAATCAGTGGAATACAACCCAGGATCAGGTTAATTTGCAGTATTCTATCTTTATCGTAAAAGGACAGAAAACTTCGTCGAACATGATTCAGGTTATAAGCCATGAAAATCTTTATGAACAGCACAAAAAAAATCCTGCTGTAACAGACTACATGAGCGAATGGATGGCTCTTGCCGGATCTCCTGTAACAGGTTTTGACACAAGCCGCCAGTCTTTTATAGGAACTTACGGAAGCTACAAGGAACCTGCCGCTGTTGTTGAAGGCTGCTGCTATAATTCAGAAGCGTTCGGTGACAATGCCTGCGGAACATTGCAGACCGATATTGAACTTGCACCGGGCGAGTCAAAGGAAATCCTTGTAATGCTTGGAATCGGTGCGGCAGAAGAAGAAGGAAAAAAAGCCCTCGCTGAATTCGGAACAATAGAGCGCGCTGATCTTGAATTTGACAAACTGGTAAAGAACTGGCATGAAAAACTGGGAAGCTTTAAGGCTGTAACTCCTGATGAAGACATAAACCACACTGTTAACGTCTGGGGACTTTACAACTGTCTCATTACATTTGCCTGGTCGCGTGCGGCATCCCTGGTTTACAACGGCGAACGTGACGGACTGGGCTACAGGGATTCTGTCCAGGATATTCTGGGAGTAAGTGCGGCTATTCCCGAACAGGCCGAAGAGCGTCTTGTACGGCTTTTGAGCGGCCAGTTCTCAAACGGCGGTGCCCTTCCTGTTATAGGCAAGGATTTTGTACCTGGAAAGCAGAAAATGATTGACGCCGGTGAATTCCGCAGCGATGACTGCCAGTGGTTCTTTAATGCCGTTCCGTGTTTTGTTGCCGAAACAGGAAAATTAGACTTCTATAACAGGATTGTTCCCTATGCAGACCAGGGTGAAGCTACAGTTTACGGACACCTCAAGCAGGCACTTCTGTTTAACCTTGAGCGCATGGGTGCAGACGGACTTCCATGCGGACTTCTTGCAGACTGGAATGACTGTCTTAAACTTGGTTACCACGGTGAATCACTTTTTGTTGCGTTCCAGCTAAGACTTGGCCTTACGACATACGCCGATATTTCTGAAAGACTCAACAAAAGTGAAGAAGCGGCGTGGGCACTTTCAGAACGTGAAAAACTCGATGCAAATATCCAGAAAAAATGCTGGGACGGCAAATGGTTTGTATGGGCAATTGCAGAAGACGGAACAGTCTATGGCACCCATTCCATTGACGAAGGACAGATTTACTTTAATACACAGGTCTGGTCGGTACTTTCAGGGGCCGCTACCCCGGAACAGCAAAAACTTTGTCTTGAAAGCGTAAAGGAAAAACTTGCAACACCGTACGGTCTCATGCTTTGTGCTCCTCCGTTTGTACATGCTGACCGCGAAATTATGAGTTCAGTAGTGTTCCTACCCGGAATAAAAGAAAATGCCGGTATCTTTAACCATACCCAGGGCTGGGGTGTAATTGCCGAGATTATGAACGGTAACGGAGACCGTGCCTACGAGTACTGCAAGGCTGCCCTTCCTGCCGCATACAATGACAAGGCAGAAGTACGCCAGAGCGAGCCTTATGTAATAGGACAGACGACTTATTCAACATACTCAAAGCGTCCAGGAAACACAAGGGTAAGCTGGCTTTCAGGGGCCGCCACTTGGAACTATTATTCCATTACGCAGTATATGCTTGGAATCAGACCGCAGTACGATGGACTTCTTATTGACCCGTGCGTTAAGCATGACTGGGATTCATTCAGTGTTGAACGCCGCTGGAGAAACATGAACATAAGCATAGAAGTAAAAAATCCTTCCCGTGTCTGCCGCGGAATAGAAAGCCTTGAAGTAGACGGAAAGAAACTTGACTCTGTTCTTGTTCCTGTAGATCTTCTTCATGACGGAAGCAGAATTATTGCCGTCATGGGAAAAAATGCCCTGCCTGTCAGGAACCAAAGGATGTAAGTCTAACTAGTTGTCCATAATGGTAATTTCGACACGGCGGTTGCGGGCTTTTCCTTCTTCTGTCGTGTTGGGTGCCACAGGTCTTGTTGCGCCGAATCCCTGCGTAAAGATGTGGAATCTGTCCCTTACGCCAAGAAGAATCATGTAGTCGGCAACTGCGCGCGCTCTCTGTTCACTCAGTTCCTGCCGCATTTTTGCCGTTCCTGCCAAAGCTGTGTGTCCGGTAACAAGAATATCGTTTTCGGGCCATGCTTCAAGAATCTGGGCAATCTGTTCAAGTTTCATTTTTTCGCTGTCAAGAAGCTCTGCGCTGTCTGCCTGAAACTTAATATCTTCAAGAGAAAGCGTAAGTCCCTTTTCGCCTTTGCTTACTGTAACATTTTGTATTCCCATGTCAGAAACTTTTTTCTGTACCGCAGAAAGATTTTCTTCAGTTGCAGTACGCTCAAATTCTGTTACTTCTGCCTGTGCGGTTCCTGAAAATTCCAGTACGGCTCCGGTGGCTGTTTCCATAATTATTCTGAAATTTTCACTGTAATGGTCAATTGCGCCTTTTTCCAAATCCCAGAATACTGTTTCGTCACTGAAGCCGTTCATTGCAACAGGGTAATCTTCTGTTTGCGGAATCTGGTTTTGCGGAACTCTCATTTTCATATTGTATTTTACTTTGAATACGTGAAGGTTTCCTTCTTCTTCCTTTCCAATATATTCGTATTCAGCAATAAACGGAACTTTGTACGGCGTTTCCAGACCAAAAATTCTTCTTAAATCATGGGCTTCGTGTCCCCGGGCCGTCCACTTGTCTCCGGGGCTCAGTTTTTTGTCCGGAAAAACTGGAACATCGCGGACAGTAGGCATAAAATATTCGTCCGAAATTGTATAGACACCGTTTTTTGTCCTGTGAAAGACGCTTTTGTATTCCTCTCCGTAAGAAAATTTTGCGCCTGTTCTGGAACCGGTAGAATCTTCTGTTGTCATAAAGGTACATTCAGTTATTCCACCGCCGGTTTCATCGGTTTCTGTCACGCGGGCTGTAACCCTGTTTACAATAAGTGCGTGGTGGCTTTTTTCGCCGTTAATAAAAACATCTTCGTTGACTGTAGAAAGAATCCTGTAACGGTCATTTTTTTTGTATTTGAATTCAAACTGAACTGAACTGTCGCCGGCCTGTTCCTGCGAAAAAAATGGGGTCTGAACAATAAGTGCCCCAAAAATTACTGCAACCAGTTTTTTCATTACATGCCTCCGTCGTTTAAATATCGGCATTTTAATGCTATTATTAAAGTATGAGTACACAAACGCTATTTTACATTGCAGCCGGTCTTTTTGCAGGAATACTGATTGGAGCTGTCGTTCAGAAACTGCGTGATTCAGCAGGAATAAAAAAAGCGCGGAACGATGCCGTAAAGAGAAGCCGCGCGGTACTTGGCGGTCAGTTCGGTGAGCAGCTGGCCCCTTTTTTACCTGATTTTCCGTGCAACCCGGGCGATGCGCGTTTTATAGGAAAGCCCGTGGACTACATTGCTTTTCCCGGAACAGCCGAGGGCCGCAGTGTAGAAGAAATTCTTTTTATTGAAGTAAAAAGCGGAACAAGCGCTCTTTCGGCAAGGGAAAAAGAAATCCGTGAAGCCGTAAAAAAGGGCAGGGTCCGCTATGTAGAATACAGAATTCCCGGTTCAGTCCTTTGAGAGAAGCTTTTCGCACAACTCAACAGGCATCGGCCGTCCTTTAAGGAATCCCTGAAGGTTATTGCACTTGAATTTCTTGAGAATTTCAAGCTGTTCGTTGGTTTCTACACCTTCAGCGATTGTATCAAGACCCATTTTTGAGACCATCGAAACAATGCTTTCTGTTATGTTTGACTCGCGTCCGTTCTGTATGTTTGCAACAAAAGATTTGTCTATTTTAAGCGTCGTGAGCGGCAGCATCTGCAGGTAGCGCAATGAAGAATAGCCCGTTCCAAAGTCATCGAGTGAAATGCCTATTCCCATCTGGCGTATAATTTCGAGTTTGCTGACGGTATCCTGAAGGTTGTCAATCAGAACGCCTTCGGTAATTTCTATTTCGAGATGGGATTTTGTAATTCCAAAGCGTATGACTTTTTCGATTAACTTTTCAATAAAATCAGTCTGCTTGAACTGAATCGGTGAAACGTTAACTGAAATTATTCCTTCAAAGTTGAATTTGCGTTCCCACTTTGCCAGAACAGACATTGCGGTTTCCATTACCCAGTCGCCTATGGAAGTGATGATTTTTGTAGTTTCTTCTGCAAGCGGAATAAACTGTTCCGGACTTATCCAGCCAAGTTCATCGTCATGCCATCTGAGCAGCGCTTCAAAACCGCGGAGCTTTTCTGTTTTGATGTTGTACTGCGGCTGGTAATATAACTGAAAGCTTCCTTCTGCAAGTGCCTTTGAAAGCTTGGTTTCTATGCTTAACTTGCGCAGAAATTTTTCCTGCATAACGGAATTAAAGAAACTGATGGAATTCTTTCCGTTTTTCTTTACATCAAATTTTGCCATGTCTGCAAATTTCAACAGATCTTCGCAGTCAGAAGCATCGTCGGGGTAAATTGCAATTCCGCCAGAAATTCCCATTCCTTCCGCGTTGAACAGACTCTGGGTTTTATCACCAAGGCTTTTTATGTCAGACCTTGCAGGTAGATTTTTGAAAAGGATAACGAATTCATCTCCTCCGAATCTGGAAGCAATGATATTTTCGTTTTCTACTGTTCTGAGAAGGGCAGCGGCCTGCCTGAGCATTTCGTCCCCGGCACGATGTCCCTGTGACTCGTTTACATCTTTTGTATTGTCAATGTCAAATAAAATAATACCGAATTCAAAATTCTGCGTTATGCAACGGTGCATTTCGGAAGTAAGCCAGGCCCTGTTGTAAAGATTCGTAAGGCTGTCATGGTATGCTGCAAATTTAAGCTGGCTGTTGAGTGTCCTGAAGTTTCTGAGCTGGCTGTCAAGTTCTGCACGGTTCTTTTCGAGTTCGTCTTTCTGCTCGCAGATTTTCTGTTCCTTTTCCTTTTCTTCCGAACAGTCTTGCAGTGTAATAAGGAAATTTTCCTTAAGTGCATTTGCAGTCATTTTTAACCAGAGGCCGCATTTCTGCGAATAGAATGAAACATTTGCACTGCCATAGTTTTCTATTGCCTGCGAAAGGCATTCCTGTAACGGAGCATCGGAAGGAATTTCTTCAGACGCTGTCAGTTTTTTGAGCATGGGGTTTGCATACAGGATATTTGCAGACTGTACTTTGTTTTCTGTAAAGACAGGCTTTACCAAAATTACCGCATTTGGAAACGTTTCCACAATGCTTTCAAAATCAATTTTTTCAACCATTTTTCTATTTTTACTTTCTGTAATGAATTACCTTTCGGTAAATGTTTTTATAAAACAGTCTGCCTTAAGAATTAGTATAACATGATATATATTTTTTGTCATGAAAAAAGCATGAAAAGGATAAAAAAAATCGGGCTGGTAGAAGTGTCAGCCCGATTTATTGAAAAGAATGCCCGTAAGGCTTTTAGTCAGTATAGCGTATTTCCTGCCAGATTTCCTGGTATTTGTCCAGACCTTCACCGATGTCGTTTTTGAGTTCACAGTTTGTCATCTGAGACGCTTCGTACATTGGTGTTGTTGTCATGTACTTCTGTGCTTCTGTGTTTACAAAGCACGGGAATTTGAAGCTGTCCAAAAACTTTGCATATACTTCAGGGCGCTGGATGTAGTTGATGAATTCGTTTGCCAGTTCGTAATGTGCAGAATCCTTAAGAATACACATGCTGTCAAGGTAAGACGGTCCTCCTTCTTCTGGAATAAAGAAATCTACTGTATTCCATCTGTCTTCGGGAACTTCACCGAAAACAACTTCTGCATATCCCTGGCAAAGCCAGAAGTCACCAGAAGCAAACGATTTGCCAAAGCCTTCTGCATCAAATTTAACAAGATTCGGCTTCCAGTCTTTTGCAATAAGATTCTTTGCTTCTGCAAGTTCGCTGTCATCAAGGGAGTTTACGCTCTTTCCAAGATGTGCCAGTGCATCTCCGATAACTTCGCGCATGTCGTCCATCATTGTTGCGTGTCCTGCAAACTGCTTGTCGGCAAAAATATTCCAGTTGCGTTCATAGGAAGAAGCGGCCCTTTCTTTGTTGACGGCAATTCCCGCTGCACCAAAGTAATATGGAACGCAGTATTTCATTTCGGGGTCGTATGTTGCCTTTTCAAGAACCTGCGGGTTAATGAATTTTCTGTTTGTCATCTTTGACTGGTCAAGTTCGCGCAACATTCCCTGGTTAATCATAATTGAAGCGTAATCCTGTGACGGAACTACAATATCGTATCCTTTTGCGCCGCCACGGAGTTTGTTGTACATTTCTTCGTTGGAGGCATAACTGTCATATTTTACAGTACAGCCGAATTCTGCTTCAAAGTTGCGCAGAACTTCATCCGGAGTGTAATACGTCCAGTTGTAAAGATAAAGTACCTTGTCATCTTTCTGAGCAGGTACACCGTCTGACTTTTTTTCACAGGAAGTGAATAGAGTCACCAAACATGCTGTGGCAAACACCGCACTGTAAAATCCTTTTTTCATAATATTCTCCTATAAAAATATTTGAAGACTGTTTCAACAGTTGAAAATGTTTTTATTGCGTTTTGCAACGAAGTGAAAAACGCAGTTCAATAAAGAAAGTTCGCGAAGCGAACTTTGAGATAAAAAAGCCGACGCCATTTCGGCGGATTTTTTATACTCCTCCTATAAAAATATTTGAAGTTTTTGAAGAAAAAATGAATATAAAAGACCGCATGTTACAACGGCCTTTTTATCTTACCGTGACGCAGCAAATGTCTTGAGTCCTTTTCTAAGCATAATGGCAATTGCACAGATTGCAAGAATAAGAACAAAAGAAAGTGCGTTAATTACAGGACTTACCCCGAATCTGATCATTGAATAAACGTAAAGGGGCAGTGTTGTACTTCCCGGTCCGCTTACAAGAGCCGTAATAACGTAATCTTCCAGCGACATTGTAATGCTCATCATAAAGCCCGACATTATTCCCGGCATAATTGCAGGAATTATAACTCGGAATAGAGTCTGGACTTCATTTGCACCAAGATCGTGGCTTGCTTCAATAATAGAATAGTCAAATTCATCAACTCTGGCACTTACCATAAGATAAACAAACGGAAGACAGAAAGTTGTATGGGCAATAAAAATTGTAAACAAACCGAGTGAAAGCTTTATTCCGCTAAAGAAAATGAGCATGGAAATACCCATAATAACTTCGGGAAGAACCATGGGAAGAAAACTTATGCTCTGAATGTACGATTTTCCGAAGAATTTGTACCAGCTTATTCCGATAGAAGCCATTGTTCCCAGAATTGTAGCAACGAGCGACGAAGAAACGGCTACAATCATGCTGTTCAGAAGTGCCTGCCAGAGCGGTTTTGACTCAAAGATGAGCTTCTGGTACCAGACAAAAGAAAACTGTGTAAAACGTGTGTCCTTTGACGCATTGAACGAATACAGAACAATTACAAAAAGCGGAATAAAAAGAAACAGAAGTGACAGGCACAAAACTGTATTGGAAACAGAAAAAGTCGTGTTACGCTTCTTCCAGTTGCGTTTTGCATGTCTTGCCGACTCATGTTTTGCTTCGCGGCGTTTGAAAATAAGAAAGGGATTTTTCATTGAATTCCTCCCGCAAGTTTTGCCGAAGTATCTTCTTTATTCTGCATTTTTTTAAGACCGGCTTCTTTTTTTCCTGAAGACAGCATAAGAAGAACACCAGCCATACTTATGAGAGTAATCACCATGCTGAATGCAGAAGCGAGCGGCCAGTTTCTTACTTTCTGAACCTGGTCAACAATTATGTTTCCCAGCATGTAACTGTCTTTTCCACCGACCAGCTGCGGAACAGTATAGTTTCCGAAGATAGGAATAAATGTAAAGATAATTGCACTCATGATTCCGCTTCTTATTCCCGGAACAAGAACTTTGAGCATAGACTGGGCTTTTGTTGCGCCAAGGTCACGTGCCGCTTCGATGAGTGTAAAGTCAAATCTGTCCACAGCTGTAAAAACCGGCAGAATGGCGTATGGCAGATACATGTAAATATTTACGAGAATGACAGAGCCTTTTGTAAACATGAATTTTCCGGGAACAAAAACCGCTGTTCCGTCTCCGGGGAATATTTTGTGCCACAGGTCAAAGAAAAATTTTCCTGTCATGTTGAGCATTCCGTTGTCGCCAAGAATAGTCATCCATGCAAAAATTCTTATAAGGCTGTTCGTAAGAAACGGAACAACTACAAGAATAAGAAGAAGCGTCTGGTGTCTGCTACGGGCCATTGCGTATCCGCACGGAAGGGAAATAAGAATTGTAATTACCGTAGCTATTACCGTTATTACAAGCGTTCTTAGGAAAACAACACCGTAAGCCGGGGAAAACATCTGTTTGTATGCCTTGAGTGAGAATTCGCTTACGACTCCACCGTAGACATCTCTTTTCATAAAGGAATAGCACAGAATTATAAGAAGCGGAACAGCAAAGAATACAGAAAACCACAGTCCCATAGGCCAGGCATAGGCAGGACCGGGGTTCTTTTTTTTGTACTTTGCGGAATAAGCCTTTGCGGCGACCTTAAGCTGAAGGCTATGCTCCTTTTTTTGGAGTTTGTCTTTCTTTGATGCCGTTTTTGTCACAGGCGAAACCTCCGCGCTCATGCGTTGATGTCCTCTACGATGTATCCGTCTTCTGCAGACCAGGAAACGTAGACTTTATCTTTCCATGCAATTTCAGGGCCGTCATCAAGATAATTTGTGTGCTGCTTGAAGACTTTGATTATTGTTCCGTTTTCGAGCCTTACATAGAATTTTGACTGGAAACCTGTGTATACGGGTTCTTCAACAATTCCCTTGAATACGTTGATGTCTTTTCTTCCGTGAACATCAGGTTCATCGAGTGTGATTCTTATTTTTTCAGGTCTGATTGTAAAGCAGACTTTCTGTCCTTCGTCAGTATGCTCGTAGTCGGTTACAAGAATGTTTTTGTCTTCTTCCTTGGTAGCCTGTGTGTCGCCCTTAAGCTGGGCCTGCAGTCCGAGTGACGGAGTGTTGAGCGTTACCATAAAGTCAGGGTCTTTTCCCGGAGTCTGGTGATTTTCGCATGACACAACAGTGCTTTCAAAAAGATTTGTGTCTCCGATAAACTGCGCTACAAACTGTGTCGCAGGACTTTCGTAAATTTCAAATGGTGTTCCTACCTGAAGAACTTTTCCTGCGTTCATTACGGCAATTCTGTCACTTACGGCAAGGGCTTCACTCTGGTCATGGGTAACGTAGATGAATGTAATGCCTATTTTGTCATGAAGTGCGTCCAGATCAACAAGAAGATTTGCCCTGAGCTTTGCATCAAGTGCAGAAAGCGGTTCGTCAAGAAGAAGAACTTTGGGCTCGTTGATAAGGGCTCTGGCTATGGCAACACGCTGTCTCTGACCGCCCGAAAGCTGGTTGGGCTTTTTGAAAATATGCTGGTCAAGCTGAACAAGATGCAGGTAATTTCGGACCTTTTCGTCAATTGTATTTTTGTCTACTTTTCTTAATCTGAGCGGAAAAGCTACATTTTCATAAACCGTCATGTGAGGAAAAAGCGCATAACTCTGGAAAACAGTATTGCTTTGTCTCTTGTTGGGCGGAAGCGGAACTATATCCTTGTCATCAAAAAGAACCGCTCCCTCATCGGGGAATTCGAATCCGGCAATTATTCTTAAAAGCGTTGTTTTACCGCAGCCTGAAGGACCGAGAAGTGAAAAAAATTCACCCTGTTTGATAGTAAAATTGATGTTGTCAAGCGCATGGAAATTTCCAAAATGCTTTGAAACATGGTCGATAGAAACTGTACTTCCGTTCACCCCGGTACAACTCCTCTGTCTTATATTGTTAAAGTTACTTTCCACTTATTGGGCAAAATTGTCAATAGATTTATAATAAATTCCGGTAAAAAACGGGGTAAAATTCAGCCTGTTCAAAAACTGAATGAATTTGTAAAAATTGCAATTAGTTTATATTTTGTATATAATAACCTGAAATGAATGCTTATATTTTTCGTCAGGCTCTGAAGATTACGGCGCCGATTTTTTTCGGTTATATTGCAATCGGTATTCCGTTCGGGCTTATGATTGTTCAGGCCGGCTACCCATGGTGGATGTCACTTTTGATGAGTCTTACAATGTATACGGGTTCGGGCCAGTATTTTGCAGTAGGACTTCTTGCATCTGGGGCAGGGCTTTCTGTAATGATAGTTGTTCAGCTTTTGATCGGAATACGCCATGTTTTTTACGGACTTTCACTTATCGGCAAGTACAAGAATATGGGCATTTATAAACCGTATCTTGTTTTTGCCATTACCGACGAAACTTTTGCCCTTGTTTCGGGACTTGAACTTCCTGACAACGTAAATAAAGGCGCAATGTATTTTGCAATTTCCCTTCTTGACCAGTCATACTGGGTTTTGGGAAGCGTGATTGGAGCCGTTGCATTCAGTGTTCTTGAAAAATACAATCTTGCACAGTACCTTAACGGTGTAGATTTTGCACTGACGGCACTTTTTGTTGTTCTTACAATTGAACAGATCAAGCAGAACCATGATTTTGTTCCGGCTGTAATCGGAATTCTGACAACTGCGGTGACGGTTGTGCTTTACAAAACGGGAGTCTTTGCCGCTTCAAACATAATCTGGGTTGCTATTTGTTTTGGAATGGGGGTAATGCTTTTACTGCGTGGACCGGCTTTCTTCAAAAATTACAGAATAAACAAAAACGAAGGGGAAAATAAATGAACGGGCCTTTGTCACTTTCAGATGCGGTAATTGCGGTTATTGTTTCGGCACTGGTGGTTTTGTCTACAAGAGTACTTCCTTTTGTTGTGTTCAGCAAAAAAGAACCGCCTGCCATAATCAAGTTTATAGAAAAATATGCTCCCCCGATGATTATGGCGATTCTTGTAGTTTACTGCTTTAAGGATGTTGAATATACAACTGCTCCTTACGGAATACCATATTTTATTTGTGTAGCAGCTGCTGCTGTTCTTCACCTGGTGTTCAAGAATTCCATGGTGAGCATTCTTGGAAGCACATTGTTTTATATGATTCTGTCCAGACTGATGTAGTGTTTTGTTGCTATATTATAGAAGAAAAATGTTGATTAGAGTTGACATTGACCATATATGCAAATAATGGAATAATAGTATAAAAATCTGCCGACTTTTTATAGGAGTATATTATGGTTGCATTGATTGTTGGTATTTTACTTGTTGCATTTTGTGTGTTTGCATGCCTTCCGCAGGGACTTGCCTGGGGAGTTGATGTAATTGCTTTCCTTAAGGGATGTGCACCTGTGCTTTCTGCATTTATTGGTCTGGTTGCCGTTTTTATAGGATTTGCAGACATTAAGGACAAGAAAGAAGCAAAAAAAGAAGAACTTGCTGCAAAGGCTGCAGAAGAAGCTGCAAAAAAGAATCAGGAAAACAAGTAAATTTTAATAAATTCGGACTCATATTCAGCTGTTGTAATTGACTAATATGTCTTAAAAATGATATATTATATTACCCCGTATATATTATGGACAACAGCTAAGGTCCGTAAACGTTCGGAAGAGATGCAAACTTTCGGACGCAATGTTTATTTGAAGGTATATATACATGAAAACAATTTTTGAAAAAGGAAACGATGTTAAGCACGACTGGTACATCATTGATGCATCAGGAAAGACATTGGGCCGTGTTGCTTCTGCAGTAGCTGCAGTTCTTCGCGGAAAGAACAAGCCTACTTTTACACCAAACGTACTCTGCGGAGACTATGTTGTAATCGTTAACGCAGACAAGATTCAGGTTAGCGGAAACAAGAGTGACGATATGCTCTATCGCCATTACACAGGTTTCGTACGCGGTCTTCGTTCATATTCTTTCAACGAACTTATTGCAAAGAATCCGACAGAGCCTCTTAGAAGAACAATTGCCGGAATGCTTCCTCATGGACGTCTTGGACGCCGCATGATTGATAACGTTAAGATTTATGCCGGTTCTGAGCATCCTCATGCAGCACAGAATCCAAAATCTCTTGAAGTGTAATAGGAGTCTATCGTGGTAAAGAATATTGCAATCGGAACAGGAAGAAGAAAGACTGCTGTAGCCCGCGTATTTTTGCGCGAAGGTTCAGGCAAGATTGTTGTTAACGGAAAGGATATAAAGGACTATTTCAGCAGTGATGCTCAGGTTCGCCTTGTACACCAGCCGCTTTTGGTTACATCAAACGACAACAAGTTTGATATTCTGATTAATGTTTGCGGTGGCGGACTTAACGGACAGGCAGCAGCTTGTCTTCACGGTCTTTCACGTGCACTTACTCAGGTAGATCCAAACTGCCGTCCTTCACTCAAGGCCAACGGTTATCTTACACGTGATTCACGCATGGTTGAACGCAAAAAGTACGGTCAGCGTGGAGCCCGCAGAAGATTCCAGTTCAGCAAGCGCTAAACTATATCTGCTGCGAATGGTTATTCGTGGAATAAAGCAGACTTTGCCCGGTGTTTACGAAATTACGCCGGATGCAGGGTCTGCATTTTTTTTGCGTGCGGCATATCTTTCTATTGTCTCAACTGATGTTCTTGAAGAAAGTGTTGAATTTTCTGACGAACAGTGGGCCGACATTCTTAATGCGGCACTGGTGTTTTCTGCAGAAAGGCTTGCAATGCGTTATCTTTCACGCGCAGAGCAGTGCAGGGCTGGACTTTATTCCAAGCTTATCAAAAAAGATGTGGACAAGGCGTCGGCCCAAGAGTGTCTGGACTTTCTTGAAAAGGTCGGGTATCTTAATGACGAGCGCTTTGCAGGCGCGTGGCTTCGGAGCCGTTCAACAGACCACTGTGAAGGTCGCCTGAGACTTTCTGCCGAACTTACCGCACGTAATGTAGAGCGTACAGCTGCTTCAAAAGCCCTGGATGAATTTTTTAGCGAAAATGATGAAAAACAAATATGCGCTCGTGCCCTTGAAAAATACTGCCGCCTTAACGGAAGTGCAGAGGGTGCCGAAAAGTCCCTGATACGCAAAGGATTTTCGTATAAAATGATACGCAACGTAATTTTGGAATATGATTTTAGTAGATAATTATTTTAAATTGTGTTATGGTGTGAAAAGTGAAACAGAATAAACCTACTTCTTCGATTGTGTATTCAGCCCTTGAGGTTGCTAATATATGCGGTGTTGTTAACCAGACTGCAATCAACTGGATTCGCAATGATTATTTAAAGGCATTCAAGACTCCCGGCGGCCAGTACCGTATTTATCCCGATGATCTTGTTGAATTTATGCGCCAGAGAAATATGCGTATTCCTACTGAAGTTCTGGCAAACTGCAAAAATCTTGAAGTCGAAAACGATATTTCAATTCTTCTTGTTGACGACGATGAAGGATTCAATAATGTTATGGCGCATTATATAGAAAAGAATATTCCCGGGGCAAAAGTTTCGCAGGCATTCAACGGGTTTGAAGCAGGTGAAGCAATGGTTGTCAAGCGTCCAAAATGTCTTGTTCTTGATTTGAATCTTCCCGGAATTGACGGTATAAAACTGTGCAGGCATATTCAGGGAAGTGATGCTTTCGGAAAACCTGTGATTATTGTCGTAACAGCCATGCAGGATGAAGAAACGGAGCGCCAGTGCAGGGAACTTGGTGTAAACCATTATTTTAGAAAGCCGCTTTCGTTTCCTGAACTGGTGTCTGTAATAAAAAGTCTGGACAGCAACTGACTTTATTCAGCGTGAATAATAGTAGAGCGGAAGGCCGTTTTTGTCTTTAAGGGCTGACTGCGCTCCTGTACCTGACAGAACTTCTGCAAGTGTTTCTGCGCTGTGGTATATTCCTGTAATCATATTGTAGATATTTTCTTTCTTTTCAAAACGGAATGTCTGTGTAACACATTCTGTTCCGTCAAGTTCGTTTTCTTTCATTGCAGATTCAATTTCGCTGAATGTTCCTGTTTCGTCAATGAGTCCGTTTTCTTTGGCCTGCTTTGCAGTATAGATTCTTCCGTCAGCGAGTGATTTGACTTTGTCTATGGGAAGAGAACGGCTCTCGCTTACAATATTTGTAAACTGTTCATAACATTCATCGGCTACGGACTGCATTATCTGACGCTGTTCGCTGCTGAACGGTTCATTGAAGTTTCCCATGTTTTTGTTTTTTCCGGCATGGATAGTTTCTGACTTAATTCCGCTTTTCTGAAGAAGCTCTGTAATGTCAAAAACCTGTCCCGAAATTACTCCGATGCTTCCGGTAAGTGTATTTCTGTTTGCCATAATGTAGTCGGCGGCACATGCAATGTAGTATCCACCGCTTGCCGCAAGCTGTCCCATATAGGCATAAACAGGACGGCCTGTCTGTTCTTTGTAGTCAAGAAGGGCAAGATAGGCTTCATCAGACTCGTACACTCCGCCGCCGGGTGAGTCTATGAAAAGAATTATACCTTCATTTTTTTTGTCCTGCGCAAGTGCCGATATTGTATTCAAAAGCCATTTCTGGTTGTATGTATCGCCGCTTTCACAGATTGTTCCTTTGATTTCAAGCCGGGCAATATATTTTTTTCCGTAGGGATTTTTTTTTGTATCACGGAATGTGCGTATAATTTTTGCCGGGCCTGAATTTTCAGAAGAAGTGTTTATTTTTATTTCTGCAGGGCTTCTTAAAGACAGAATAAGGCTTGCTGCAGCTAGTATAATTGCAATGACAATGACTGCTATAAAGACAAAGAGTCCTTTATTGGTCTTTTTTTCTGACATAATTTACTTCCTTAAATCTGCTTCTGTTATTTCACCGGACTTTATTGCGCGTGACATTAAAGCGTGGTATGCGTTTGTATAAGACATTGACTCGTAGGGACGCAGCCAGAGGCTCAGAATTCCCATTGTAAGGCAGTTCAGAATTTCCCAGCCCAGAAAACTCAGTCCCATAAGAAAAAGTTCTCCTTTGTAGCCTTTAGTGATTTCTTTACTGACCCGCATTGCTTTTCTTACGCCTATATCGGGATGCTCGTCAAGAATAAAGAACATCTGCGAATAGGCAATTGATTTTACAATTCCCGGGACAAAAAACACTATTGTCCAGAGCATAACCCAGAGCATGTACCAGAGAAAGCCCAGAATTCCGTTTGCCCAGTTTGAAAATCCTTCAATAAAGACACCGAACTTCTGCGGTTCCCTGGTGCGCGAAAGCCTTATGTAAAGGTGAGCCGAAGCCTGAATCAATACTCCTGTTACGGCAAGTGTCACGAAGAAAAAGACAGTGCCCAGCGTTCCTTCGGCCGGAGAAACAAAGTCATAAATTGTTGCTCCCGAAATGCCGTCTCCTGTATAGACGCTGACTGAATCGGGGTTTGTGGAATGATGTTCCGAAATATAACCGTTTGATCCCAGAAGAAGTGTCAGAAGCAGTATAATAAGCGTAGAAAGAACGGGTGTCTTCCATCTGTTTTTAAGCTGGGCCTTTGCCACTTTTTTGTAAAGAATTCTGTTGAATAGCATTTTTCCTCCAATCAGTTGCTGCTCTCTGACGAAGCGGATGCTTCCCTGAGCATTTCTGAATAATAGCGTGATTCAATTTTACTGCGCGGAATTTGTACAAGATCGAGAACTTCAAGAAGAAGATCCTGAAGTTTTTGAATTTTCTGCGGTTCAGTTTCAGAAGAAAGAATTTCAATTTCAAGAAAGTCTCCCAGCGGCGGAACATTGCACAGTTCGAGTGTAACCGGAATGTCATTTCCTTTACTGTCTTTTGCTGTGTAGTTCCAGTCCGAAACTTCCTTGTGTTTTTTGAGATGAACCGTAAAACCACTGTCCAGAAGGAATGTTTCCAAAGGAAGTGCGTCTGTTACAAGACATTCCATTTCTTCGTTTACTTCTGTTTCGAAACCTGACCCTTCATTTCTGAGTTCTTTTCTCTTGTAGGTGACAAGAATTTTTTCACTGTTCGCAGATTTTTCCTTTCTTATGCGCAACTGTTTTGCCCCGTGAACAGGCAGACTGTAGTAAGTGTCGTCGCGTGTTACGGAAGCCTGCAGTGTGGCAATCTGATTGAGCCGCTGTACAAGTGCCTCACGGTTTTCTACATGAGCCTTGATTTCAATTTCGTTCATTGCAATCCTCTCTCTGAATTCTGTTATTCAAATATACAACAAATTTGCTGCAATAACAATCTTGCATTTGCCTTTATTGATTTATTTTATCGATACTGTCATAATGTTTCTATGAGTTCTAATTTTCCACTGACACACGCGCAGCTTACAGAAGTTGCAGAAAAGTTTCCGACGCCTTTTTACATTTATGACGAAAAGGCCATACGCGACAATATGCGCTATTTTAAAAACGCATTTTCCATTTTTCCTGAATTCCGCGAGTATTTTGCGGTTAAGGCCCTTCCCAATCCCTACATTCTTAAAATACTTGAAAGCGAGGGATGCGGTGCTGACTGTTCAAGCCTTCCGGAACTGATTCTTTCTGAAAAAAGCGGAATCGGCGGTGAGCGCGTTATGTTTACAAGCAATGATACTCCGGCAGAAGAATTTGTCTATGCTTACGAACGCGGAAATATCATTAATCTTGACGACATAAGCCACATAGATTTTTTGAAAAAAGCTCTCGGCGGCAAACTGCCTGACACAATCTGCTTCAGATATAATCCGGGGCCGCTCAAGCAGGGTGGAAACGCCATTATAGGCAAGCCCGAAGAAGCAAAATACGGTCTTACCCGCGAACAGATGATTGAAGCCTACAGAATATGCCGCGACGAAGGCGTAAAGCATTTTGGCCTTCATACGATGGTTGCTTCCAATGAGCTGAATCCGGAATTCTTTGTTGATACTGCGCATATTGTTTTTGATCTTGCAGTCGAAGTAAAAGAAAAGACCGGTGTCAGAATTGAATTTGTTGATCTTGGCGGCGGAATAGGAATTCCGTATAAGGAAGAGCAGAAAAAAGTAGACCTCGAGTATGTGGCAAAAAAAATACGCTTGCTTTACGATTCTGTTGTTGTTCCGGCAGGGCTTGATCCTCTTGCCATCTGTTTTGAGTGCGGGCGCCCCATTACCGGACCTTACGGCTGGCTTGTTACAACTGCAATTCATGAAAAAAAGATTTACCGCGACTATATAGGATGTGATGCAAGCATGGCAGACCTTATGCGCCCCGGAATGTACGGAGCCTACCACACTGTTACTGTAAGCGGTAAGGAAAACAGTCCCAAAGATCACGTTTATGATGTTACAGGAAGCCTCTGCGAAAACTGCGATAAATTTGCCGTTCAGAGAAGTCTTCCCGAAATTGAGTGCGGGGATCTTGTAATTATTCACGATGCAGGTGCACACGGCCGCGCAATGGGCTTTAACTACAACGGAAAACTCCGCTGCGGTGAACTGCTTTTAAGAACTGACGGTTCTGTTGTTCAGATTCGCCGCAAGGAAACCATTGACGATTACTTTGCGACTCTGGACTTTGCTGGACTGGATTCGTTCAAGTCGTAAGCGGAATATCCATCACAAATCTTACACCAGTTTTTCCGTCTGTGCGTCCGGTTTCTACTACAGAGCCGGCGTGCAGGGAAACAATGTGGCGGACTATGGAAAGACCAAGTCCTGTTCCGCCAGTTTCGCGGCTTCTTCCTTTGTCTACACGGTAAAATCTTTCAAAAATGCGCTCGCGGTACTGCGGCGGAATTCCCGGTCCGTTATCCTGTTCAATTATGCGTACTGACTTTTTTCCTGAATCTGATTGAATTTCTTCGACATCAAGCGAAATAATGCTGTGTTCGGGGCAGTATTTTATTGAGTTTTCTATAAGATTGCTTACTGCCTGCGAAATAAGGCCAGGGTTTATCTTTGCAAAAAGAACCATTCTTTCGGAATTGAATTCAATTTTTGTTTTGTTTTTTGCGGCTGTCTTTGACATATTGTCGCAGAGATTGCGCAGAAGTTCCACGATGTCTGTATTTGTTGTGTCAGGGGCAGTGTTGTCGTTTTCAAGGCGGCTTAAGGTAAGAAGGTCTTCTATTATACCCATGAGCCTGTCGCACTGTGTGTTGATTATATTCAGGAAATGTCGTGCATTTTCTGTGTCATCAATTGCACCGTCAAGAAGCGTTTCTGAAAATCCTTTTATTGAAGTTACCGGAGTCTTGAATTCGTGCGAGACATTTGCAACAAAATCCTTGCGCACGTTTTCGAGCTTTTTCATGCTTTCTATATTCTGGCTTATGGTGTCTGCCATGCTTGTAAATGATTTTCCCAAAGCGGCCATTTCTTTGGGCGACTGGATCATTACGTGGTAATCGAAGTTTCCATTTTTGTACTGGTCCGAAGCTTTCTGCAGCATGTTTATGGGGTTTATTATTTTGAAAGAAATTATGAGGCTCGAAAGAAGAACTGCAAAAAAGATAAGTGCCATCGTAAGGGTAAGGGAATTCTTTGTTCTTTTTGAAAAAATAACCGTTTCTTCTACCGGCATGGAAAGGCGCAGTACAATCTTTTCGTGGTTGTATCCAGCCGGAATTGCAAGGTACATCATCCTGCGTCCGTCTGTTGAACTTATGTGCATGGACTTTCCTTCGTGCCCCGAAAGTGCCTGTTGGACTTCCTTTCTGTCGGAATGGTTCTGCATTGTACTTATGTTTGCGGAAGAGTCGGCTATTATTGTTCCGTCCGGCCTGATAAGTGTTATTCTGTACAAAGGATTGCTGTGACCCAGATTTTTTACAAAGGCATCAGGATCTGCCGGCGGTGAAGGGAGAAGATTGTCTATGGAATAGGCAAAACTTCTGAGATTTATTTCTGTTTGTTCGATTGCCGCACTTTTGAGCGCATTCAGGCTTGTCATCAGAAAAAGAAAAAATCCTGCACAAAGAACGGAACCGTTTACCAGAATAAGCAGAACCCAGGTTGGAATGGGAACTTTTCTGAAGCTTTTCATTTACACCTCTTCTGTCATTCTGTAGCCGACACCCCTTAAAGTTTCTATAACCGGCCGTTCGCTCTGTGCATTGTCACCAAGCTTTCGTCTTATGCTTAGAATCTGTACGTCAATTGAACGTTCGGTAACAGGATAAGAGGACCCCTTTACGGCATTGATAATCTGCTGTCGGCTGAATACCTGTCCGATGTGATGTGCAAGGAATTCCAGAATTGAAAATTCAGTGGCGCTGAAGTCGAGTTCTTTTCCGTCAAGAATAACTTCATGCTTTTTCGGATAAATTGAGATTCCGTGTACGCGGATTTCTTCGGGTGCTTCCTGTGATGTAGCTGTATTTTTTCTTCTTAAAACACTTTTTATTCTTGCTACAAGGACTTTGGGGCTGAACGGTTTTGTAATATAGTCGTCGGCACCGAGTTCAAGTCCCGTTACAATATCACTGTCTTCTGTGCGGGCAGTTACCATGATAATAGGTATGTTTTGTGTAAGCCTGTCGTTTTTGAGAATTCTGCATATATCAAGACCGCTCATGTCCGGCAGCATAAGATCAAGGATAATCAAGTCTGGAATTTTTTCACGGGCAAGGGAAAGTGCTGTTTTACCGTCCGGTGCTGAAAGAGACGCATAGCCTTCTTTTTCGATATTATACCGTACAAGTTCACGTATGGGCTCTTCGTCGTCAACAATAAGAAACTGCATTTTAACCCCCGCAGAGATAGTAAACAACCAGAAATTGTAATTCCTGGTTGTTACCTGTTTATTTTGTCAGTGAAAGCTGTTCTGCAATTGAGAAACAGCGGTCACCGATTTTTTCTATTTGTCTTACCAGGTCAATGTACAGAAGTTCTGCCTTTACATTTGCACCGGATTCAAGACGTGTTCTGGCTATCTTTTTAAGCGCTTTTCTTTCTTTGTCTATCTGGCTTTCAATTTCGTTTGCAAATTCAAGCTGGTCATGCGTAAGCTCTTTGTTGATGTTTTTGTATATAAACTGAAGCAGCTCGCGCGCAAGTTCAAGGTAGGGAAGCAGCCTGTCAAAGTCTTCTTTGGGGAAGAAATACTGCTTTTCTGTCATGCGCTTTATGTAAACGCCTATGCTCAGACAGTCATCGGACATTGATTCCAGTTCGCTTGTAATTGCAATCATTACGTTGATATTGGAACGTGTTTTGTCGTCAATATTCATCTGTTCACAGCGCAGAAGGTATTTTGTAAGCTGTTCCTGCATCTGGTCAAGATAGTCTTCTTCGTGAAGAAGGTTGTCAAAATGGTCTGTAACAAATCTTCCCGAGCGATCCATAAAGCCGTACTGAAGCCTGTCGAACATTTGTACTGCAACATCTGCCATGCGTCCGACTTCGTTCTGTGCCGAAATAACAGGAATTGCCGGTGATTCGTTTGCGGCTTTTTCGGGGAAGTCGAATTTGTACATTGTTGGAAGAGACTTTTCGTCGCTTTTGATAAGGAGTTCGGTAAGTTTTCCGATTTGGTTTATAAACGGTGTAAATATTGCTGTTCCAACTACGTTAAAGAGAGTGTGGAGCATTGCAATATGGTAGGTTATGTTGTCTTCTACTTTTCCCGGAACAATTATGTCAACAAGGGTTGTAAACGGTTTGAGAAGACAGATTGCTATAAGAGCTGTAGTACAGTTGAACAGTACGTGGACAAGGGCTGTTCTTCTTGCATTTGCATTTCCGCCGAAGGCTGCCATTATTGAATCTATTGTTGAACCGATATTGCTTCCTATTATGATTGCAGCAGAAAATTCCCAGGTGAGAAGCCGGTTGTATGCCATTGTAATAACAATTGCAGTCATTGCAGAGGACGAATGGATAAGGGCTGTAATTAAAATTCCTATAAGCATTGCAATTGGAATGCTCCAGCCGCCGAGTTCCTGTATGGCAGGAAGGAATGACATTGTGTCTGCGTTAAGCGAAATTGCACCCGAAAGCCATTCAAGGGCTATGAACAGCATTCCGAATCCCATTACAGCCTGACCAATGCCCTGTTGGTTCCATTTTTTTATTATTGTAAGAATATATCCCAGTCCAAAGAGTGGAATGGCAAAAGCCGAAATTTTAAAGTTGAATCCGAAAAGAGCGACAATCCATGCTGTAATTGTTGTACCGATGTTTGCTCCGAAAATAACGGAAATAGACTGTCCCAGCGAGATTAGTCCTGCATTTACAAACGAGACAACCATTACGGTCGTAGCTCCTGATGACTGGATTATCATTGTAAGAAGACATCCTGTCAGAAGCCCTGTAAATCTGTTTCCTGTCATGAAATGAAGTGCGGCCTGAAGTTTTTCACCGGCGGATTTCTGGATTCCGTCGCTCATCATTTTCATTCCGTACAGAAGGAAACATAAACTGCCGACAATCTGCAGAATTGTCGATAAAATTGTAGAAACGTTCATGAAGACAGTATAAAGGAAAAATGATTTAAAAGAAAATACCTTTTGTTAAAATATTGTTAATAATTCATAATTCCTAAGTTAAATAAACACGTGGCTGTTCTGGAAATTGATGAAGTACACCCCTGAAATTGAATTTCTGTCCGGCTTCAGGGGGTACTTAATCAACGCCTGTTATTGTTCGTTGAGTATTGTTTTTGCGCGGGTTATAGCGGCAGTTATGTTGGCACAGATGTTGTCGCGGCCTATTTTGTCTGCCATTCCGGTTTTTTCAAAAAGCATGTAGGGCTGAGTGTGAATGCCTGAAATGACAATTGTTACGCCTCTTCTGTCACATGCGGCCTTTGCCTGTTCAAGGGCTCTTATTCCGCCTGCATCAAGGTAAATCATGTGGCGCATCCTGAGGATAAGTACTTTGTTGTTTACTCTGGCGCGTTCTACTGCAAGTTCGAATTTGCGTACGGTTCCAAAGAAAAGCGGACCGTCTATTTCGTAAATCATAATGTTCTGCGGAATATCGAATTCGGGTTCTTCGGAAGACTCCCGAATTCCACCGGTAATGTCATCCCTGCTGTTGGACTGAATCTCTGAAACATCAATCATTTTTTTGATAAAGAAGAATGCTGCAAAACCGAGACCTACTTCTATTGCGACTGTCAGGTCAATGAATACCGTAATAAGGAAGGTTACCGAAAGAACGGCAATATCTGACTTCTGTCCTGAAAGGAGGGCCTTTACTGCCGGAATTCCAGCCATGTTCCATGCAACATTTATAAGCACTGCGGAAAGGGCTGCCATTGGAATGTAAACTGCAAATTTTCCCAGAAGAAGCATTATCAGAAGAAGAACTACAGCGTGGATTATTCCTGCAACCGGTGTTTTTCCGCCGTTTTTGATGTTTGTGGCAGTTCTTGCAATTGCTCCTGTTGCCGGAATTCCTCCGAAGATGGGGCTTGCTATATTTGCAATTCCCTGAGCAATAAGTTCTGTATTGGAATCATGCTTGCTGCCGATCATTCCGTCTGCTACAACTGCACTCAAAAGGGATTCAATTGCTGCAAGTACCGCTATTGATACGGCTGTCGGGAAAAGTGCCTTGATCTGCTCAATGCTGAAAGCCGGAAGTGAAGGAGCCGGGAGCATTGAAGGTATCTGACCGTAGCGGCTTCCTATTGTGTCTGTTTTGAGACCTGCCGTGCGTTCGAGAATAACACTTACGACTGTTGCCAGAATAATTACTATGAGCGAACCAGGAATTTTTTTGTTGATTTTGGGCCACAGAAAGATTATTGCAAGGCTTACGGCAGCAAGTATAAATGAATATACGTTTATTGTTCCTATTGTTGAAGCATAAACCTGAATTTTTCCGATGAAGTCACCGGGCATTTTTCCTGTTGTAAGTCCCAGAAAGTCACCGATCTGTCCGGTAAAAATTGTTACGGCAATTCCTGCTGTAAAACCGGTTACGATTGTATATGGAATAAATTTTACAAGGCCGCCCATCTTGAACGTGCCAAGAAGAATAAGAAGAATTCCGGCCATTATTGTTGCCGTTACAAGTCCTGAGTATCCGTATTTTGCAACTACGCCGTAAACGATTACTGCAAATGCTCCTGTAGGGCCTCCTATCTGTACGCGGCTTCCCCCGAACAGGGAAATGCAGAATCCTGCGATGATTGCTGTAAAAAGACCTCTCTCTGGTTCTACTCCGCTTGCGATTGCAAAGGCTATTGCAAGCGGAAGGGCTACGATTCCTACGATTATTCCGGCCGTAAGATCACTAAGAAAAGTTTTGGCGGAATAATTTTTCATTGTATTGATTATTTCGGGTTTGAACATAATGCGCCCATTCTGATACTTTACGGCAAAAAATGCAAGTTAAATAAAAAAAAGAAGCAATAATCTAAACCGCAGGTTTAGATTATTGCTTTCATTGCGGTCATAGTATATAGTCCTTCGGACTATAACTTGAAGATTGCAAAGCAAACTTCTTTGCTTCGCAATCTTACAGAACAGGCTTCATTGCGGTCATGTAGAGGCGGAGTTTGCGGCCTACTACTTCTATCGGGTGGTTGCGGATTTCGGCGTTTACGTTTACGAGTTCAGTGTTGCTGACTTCGTTGTCCTTTACAGAAAGACCCTTTCCGATAACGTCTGTTGAAACACCGGCCATAAAGTCCTTGAGAAGGGGAACAGCGGCATTTGCAAAGAGATAGCATCCGTATTCCGCAGTATCAGAAATAACGCGGTTCATTTCATAAAGCTTCTTGCGGTCGATGAGGTTTGCAATAAGTGGAACTTCGTGCAGTGACTCGTAGTATGCGCTTTCGGGTTTGATTCCTGCGTCTACCATTGTTTCGAATGCAAGTTCACATCCGGCTTTAACCATTGCAACAAGAAGAATTCCCTTGTCAAAGTATTCCTGTTCGGTAATTTCTTCCTTTGATTCTTCTGTATTCTCAAAAGCAAGTTTTCCTGTTTCTTCGCGCCATGTAAGAAGATCGTGGTCTTTGTTTGCCCAGTCCTTCATCATTGTTGAACTGAACTTTCCGCTGATGATGTCATCCATGTGCTTCTGGTAAAGAGGAGTACAAATTTTCTTGATCTGCTTTGAAAGCTCGTTTGCCTTGATTTTTGCAGGGTTTGAAAGACGGTCCATCATGTTTGTGATTCCGCCCCATTTAAGTGCTTCACTGATTACGTTCCAGCCATGCATAAGGAACTTTGTTGCATATTCAGGTGTGATTCCTTCAGAAACCATCTTGTCGTAGCAGAGAATTGTTCCTGTCTGGAGCATTCCGCAGAGAATTGTCTGCTCGCCCATAAGGTCTGACTTTACTTCTGCAACAAATGAAGATTCAAGAACACCGGCTTTGCTTCCGCCCATTCCGACTGCGAGAGCCTTTGCATATGCCCAGCCCTTTCCTTCGGGGTCATTTACCGGGTGAACGGCAATAAGGTCAGGTACACCGAATCCGCGCTGGAATTCGTGCCAGACTTCTGTTCCCGGTCCCTTTGGTGCACACATTACAACAGTGATATCAGGACGAATCTGCATTCCTTCTTCAATCATGTTGAATCCGTGGCTGTACCAGAGTGCAGAGCCTTTCTTCATTCTCTTCATTACTTCTGTGATAACAGCTGTGTGCTGCTTGTCCGGAGTAAGGTTTCCTACAAGGTCAGCTGTTGGAATAAGTTCATCATATGTTCCGACTTTGAAGCCGTTTTCTGTTGCGTTTTTCCATGACTGGCGCTTTTCTGTGATTGCACTTTCGCGGAGGGCATAGCTTACATCAAGTCCTGAGTCACGCAGACACATTCCCTGGTTAAGACCCTGTGCACCGCAACCTACGATTACAATCTTTTTTCCTTTAAGTGCGTTTACACCGTCGGCGAATTCTTCTTTTGCCATTGAGCGGCAGTGACCGAGCTGCATGCGTGCTTCGCGCCACGGAATTGAGTTAAAGTAGTTGTTTCCCATAAAAAAACCTCGATAAAATTATTTAAGGGCTTGCATGAGCCTTTGATGATTAGATTTTATCCCAAAAAATATGTTGCGTAAAGTGAAAGAATTTCATTTTAATATTGCGTTTTATGCAAGTATCGTAGAAAGAGTGATTATATCTTCGGCACCTGTTACTTCTACGGCACCCATTCCCATTTTAAGCGGAAGGGCAAGGTCTATGTCGTAGCGGTCACCTACAGAAAGACATTCGCAAAACGGAACACCGGTTCTTTTTGAAGCAAGTTCGAGCATTTCAGGGGAAGGTTTGGACTTCATGCAGGTGTCAAGTCCGATAATGTCGGGAAGTATTCTGTCTGCACCAATGGCTGCCAGTGTTTTTCTTGCGGCATTTACAGGATTGTTTGTAAGGCAGATAAGTCTGAATGATTTTGAAAGCTTTTCAAGTGTTTCTATAAGTTCAGGATTCTTTTTAAGATAAAGTTCGGGCTTCAAAAGTTGTTCCCGCCACTTTATGCTCGTTTCAATCGGAATTCCAAAGGCTGTGAGCGTGTTCCCGAGGCTTATGCTTTTTCCTTGGTGGGCAGAGCTCCATTCTTTTCTGTAGGCAGTTATACTGTCCCTTGCTTCCTGTTCTGTCATTCCGTGGGTTTTTGCATAGTATCTTATCTGGACATCAACCTGTTCGTGTACGTATTCAGGGCTTGTGTAAAGGGTCCCGTCTATGTCAAAAATAATTGCGCCGGTTTTCTGCGGAATTCTGTAAATCTTCATTTTTATTCAGAGGGAGTGTATGTTTTTTTTATTCTGCATAATGCAGCGACTGCTTCTTCTATAGAAACAAAAAGATTCATTCCGGTAAATGCAAAGACTGCGTCTCCGGTAAGTTCTGCATCTGCACATTCCGGAACATTTATTTTCATTCCGGTTATGTCTGCTTTCATCTGAAGCCATGCAGCATTTTTTGCCTGGCCGCCGGTGACTGTCATTTCGTCTGCAGGAACTGTAAGTGTTCCTTTTGCAGCTGTTCTGAGTTTTTCAAGCGCATCCTTTGCCTGCAGTGCCGTCTGTATAAGAAGGTATTTTCCCTGTTCAAGTGAAGGTTTTGTTCCGTCTTCGTTTATAAGCATCTGCGTGAGTTCAGAGAGTTTTACCGGGTGTCCTGTTTCGCGTTCAATTTTTTGCCTGAAGGCTTCAAATCTGGAACCGCTTTCGGGAATAAGTACGCTGGAATTCCAAAGACCGCCCGTTACTGAAGGAAGAGTGCGTATTCCGCTGTCTTTTAAGGGAACATCCGTGCACATGTTTATTCCTTCGCTTGAACCGGCCCTGTCACAGATTGAACCAGGCCTGAGCGTTGCTGTTCCGACAAGGGCAGAAACAAAGTCCGGGGCTCCGCAGTAAACGGGTGTTCCTTCTTTTATTCCTGTTGTTCCGGTGCATATAAGTGCGGCCGAAGTTCTGGTGATTGTTCCGGCGCATTGTCCCGGGTAAAGGAAGTCTGGCAGTTTTGAAACTTCTGTTTTGTCAAGGCCGGCTTTTGCAAGTTCCTGATTGTTCCAGTAAGCCTGAGCGAATCTTTTTTCGGGAAGAATTGTGCAGGTTCTGTCTGTAAGCTGCCAGATAAGGAATTCGGGTCCGCTCAGAAGAAACGGCGTTTTATTCCAGACCTGCGGATATTTGTTTTTGAATGCAAGAATGCGCGGAATAAAAAGAGAGGCTGTGTTTACTGCAGGTGCATTTTCATTCCATAGGAGTGTCTCGCCGCCGAAAGATACCAGTGTAGGGCCGTTGCCGCTTATACAGACAGCGTCAGGTTCCGGTACTCCCGGCTGCGAGTGTATTTGTTCTGCAGCTTCCTTAAGGGCAGGAAGCCATTCTTTTGCCGCATGATCCGTGTAGCACAGAAAAAACTGTCGCCGTGCTGTTGCAACAGTTGTTCCGTCGGAGGTTATTAGCGCTGCCTTGAGCGATGTTGTTCCGATGTCTGCGCAAAGTACGGTCTGCGGCATTTTTGCTTATTCCTTTTTTTCTTCGGGTTCGGCTGCAGGACTGCTTACCTTGATGAGCTTGTCAATGATTGTCCTGTTGTCAAGAAGGTCTCCCAGTGACTGCTCGTGGTGAAGTCTTGTTATTACATTTGCAAAGAGTCCGCTTACGTTTGTGCTTATGTACCACTCGCGCTTAAGGAGTTCTTCGTGATATACGGCGTTTGTTCCGATAATGCGGTAGAAAAGCCCCTGTTTGTAAGCTTCGTCAAACTGCTCGATGGCGTTTCCTGTAAAGAAAGGAAGGCTTATGGCTGCAATAACCTTTGTTGCTCCCTGTTCGTGAAGGAATCCCATGGCCTTGAGAAGTGTTCCGCCTGTACCGAGCATATCGTCTGCAAGGAATGCAACCTTACCTTTAACGTCACCCAAAAGCTTTATGCTCTTGATGTTTGTGTTCTTTGCATCCTGGGTTACGATAGAGTAGTCTCTTTCCTTGTAAATCATTGCGAGCGGTTTTTTGAGACCGGTTGCGTAGAACTTGTTTCTGTCGATGGCTCCTGTATCAGGGCTTACAACAACGAGATCTTCTTTTGTAAGATCCACAACTTTTGCAAGCTCGCGGATAATCTGGTATGAAGCGTGCAGGTTTTCGCAGTGTGTGTGGCTGAATGCATTTACGATTTCGCGTGAGTGAAGGTCAAGCGTAATTATTCTCTTGACTTCCATGCTTTCATATATGTGTCCGAGAAGGGCAGCTGTAAGTCCTTCTCGGCTCTTCTTTTTGTGCTGGCGGCTGTAGGGGTATACAGGAAGAACGAGTGTAATCTGTCTTGCACCGGCCTGACGTACAGCGTCGATTGTTACCAGAAGTCCCATTACGTGGTCATTGACGCTAAGATTCAGGATATTCTTTCCGTCGTTCATGGCGATGGGTTCGTGGTTTTCTACATCCTGGAAGATATAGACATCTTTTCCTCGTATGCAGTCCAGAAGCTCTGCCTTGTATTCACCGTTTGCAAAATAAGTGAATCTGGTGTTTACCTTGAATACAGGAGGCCTGTACTTGTCTGTCATTCCGCGAATGCACAAATCGCTTGTTCTTATGTCGTTCTCGAGGTTTATCTGCTGAACGAGCTTGTCTTTTTCAAGACCGTAGCGTTTTGAGATGACGTCGCTCTTGAGTGAAAAGCGGTGCTTGTACATGTGGCGCAGATGTGTGATTACTTCATTGGCGAAAGATTCTCCGCCGGGACATGCGACTACTGCAAGGTCGGTTGGTTCAGAATACGGCATTATTCCTACCCCTTTTGATAATAGATTTTTAACCGCGGTCTGCGGCTTTTGAAACGTCTGTATTTTAACGTTTTATTTGAGCATGGTCAATGAAAGATACAAATTCAGTTCAAAGTAAATTAAGTAAATGTCTAAAGGCCGCCGATATTTTTTACCCGAGGAATTTCTGCGCCGGGGTTACTGTCCAGACAGCCTTGAGCGGAACATCGCCCGTGTTTTCAAGTGTGTGCGGCGCTCCTGCACTGAATGTTACGCTGTCACCGCAGTCAAGTTCGTAGCGTTCGTTTTCGTAGTGGAGAATTCCGCTTCCTTCAAGGATAAGGCCTACTTCCTTGCCAAGATGTCCGTAGCTTCCGCGGTGGGTTCTGCTTTTTGGCGGAATTGTAATCATATAGCTTTCAAGAGTATTCTGACCGTCTTTTTCTGCAGGCGCGCTTACTTCTTCAAACATGATGTCTTCTTCGTTTATTGTGCGTCTTTCACCGGAGCGAATTATTGAAACGGGACGCCTTCTGTTGTATTCCTCAAAAAGATATTCAAGGTTAATGTCAAGAACATTTGCCAGTGAAAGAAGAGTGTCTATTGCAGGAGACACGCGGTTCCTTTCTATCTGGGAAACAAGACTTTCGCTTACTCCTGCCTGAAGTGCAACTGTTTTGAGGGTGAGATGTTTTTTTTCCCTTACGCTTCTGATTTTTTCACCGAAGTGGTAGATTCTTTTTTTACTTTCAATTTCTGTATTATTGCTGATTTCTGATTCCATTTTATTCCTAGAGGGCAAAAGTGTCTTTTTTCTGTTTTTCCTGATTCTGTTCCATTACGAATCTTATGAAGTGGTCTTCAAGAGTGTTTTTTGGTCCCGGAAGATGAAGTCTCTGTCTGGCACGTGCATTGTCTCTGCGGACTGTGTAAAGAAGATAGAAGTCCCTGTAGTCAAGGCTTACGTCTGTCTTTACGCGCTCGCCAAGATAGGAACTTACTTCATCACGGCCTATTGCCTTTACACCCTGACCTCTGAGAATTTCCCTGAGGCGGCGTATCTGTTCATAGGACAGGCCGAACAGGAATTCTTCCATAGCCTGTGAAACTTCTTCATCACCAAGACGTGCCTTTATAAAAGATGTCCACTGTTCGTCCATCTGTATGCTTACAAGAAGAAGTTCGCTTGTTCCCATCATCGTGCCGAATGCAGGGGCAAGTTTTCTTCGGGCTGCCCAAACCGACTGAAGAACCGGGGCAATGTCCGATATAGTCTGGTCTGCGCGGTGTTCCCAAAGAATTATGAGCGAATTGGCCAGCTGCCTTCTTAATTCCATGGAAAGGGATTTGTCTTTTATAAGATTAAGATACACATCTTCTGCCATAAGGGTGAACATCATCGAAACTGTCTCGTCGGTATATTCCTTGACGTGCTTTTCATCCATGAGTGCGTAAACCCTTGCGAGTTTTGACATGGAAAAGAATGTGTGAATCTTTGCGACGAGAAAACCTTTTCCGAGTATTGCCTTTGAAGGCATGTGCAGCATTGTGTCTCCGTCTTCCTGGTAGGAGATTATGCTTTCTACAAGTGTTTCCGGAGTGCGTACAGAAGATGTCGTGTTTGCGCGTTCAAGAAGTGAGGGAAACTGTGCAATTGCCTTTGCAAGATTTTCTACGTCACTGAGTCTGTTGCGTATTCTTTCTATTCTGTCAGGTGCGTTGACTTTGAGTGCCTCAAGCAGCCTGTTTACGAGCTCTTCCTGATTTTTTGTAAGGACAATAATTCCTGTCTGGATGGAATCCTTGATCATATCTTCCTTATCAAAAAAGTCTTCTATGCTTACCTGAGTAAATTCTATTTTGTTTTTTGCCGCCTGTGTTTCTTTAAGAGCGGTATTTTTTTCTTTTTCCACTATAACTTCCCGTCTGTGAATTATAGCATAGTTTTTTTTTTATTCAACTGTCTTATATTGATTGTGAACAGACAAAAAACGGCCGATACTATTGTTATGAAGAAAAATATATTTTTGGGAGTGATTGTATATATTTTCGCTTCCGTACTGTCAGCTTATGCGCAGGAACAGAATGCACCTGCAGAAAACCGTGGATCTCTTGCGGTACTGCAGGAAGATCTTGTTGTAGAAAGAAATTCTTCCCTTGGCGGAATAGACCTTTATATAAGAAAGAAAAGCGGTACCGAAAGTGTAATGCTTGTTGAAACAACAAAGGATCCTTTGGGAAAGGCAGATAATTATGCCTACAGAGCCGCAGAGTGGAATACAGTAAACGGTGATGAAATTCGTTATCTTGACGGAAAGGAACTCAAGTCGGAGTATTCCAGATTCAGCCTGGTATCTTCAACTGTTGTTTCCCACGGAGACTTCGCTGAATGTTTTCATATTTATATTCCACAGGAAATTCACTACGGATACCCGTGGTCGCGCAACGGAACTGTAAAAATAGGCAAAGGCACTTTTATTAACATCAGAACTTTTTCAAAAAAATATGCCGACTACACAGGTGAGTTTGCAGACAATCCGTTTATGTTTGACATAGCGCCAGTTCCTGTTTCTGCGCCAAAGAGCGAACCCGTACCTCTTCCCGAACCAGAACCTGAGCCCGAAAAGCCGGCGCCTCTTCCCGAACCGGAAGTAACGCTTACAGACGAATACAATTCCGCGGCGGCAGAAAAATTTGCCGAACTTGCAGACAAGGGGCGTGGTGCCGTTACATATTCAAAGGGACCCGAAACTTTATGCCAGGATCTTCTTGAGTCAGTTGAAGCCGTAATGCCGAAAGACGCAGCAGACATTGTTTTTGCGATTGACACGACCGGCAGTATGAAAGATGACATGGATACTTTAAAAAACGAATGGGTTCCAAAACTTTTTGAACAGGCAAAGAAATTCGGCGATTTGAGGCTAGGACTTCTTTTTTACAGGGACTACAATGATTCATACAGTTTTAAAGGTCTTCCTGTAAAATACTTTGACTTTACAAGATACCCGCAGCAGTTTGAAAAGTGTCTTGCCACGGCTGTCATAAGGGGGAATGAAGGCGGTGATGTTCCCGAAGCAGTATACGAAGCGCTTTATGCAGCCCTCAAGTATTATGATTGGCGCAAAGATGCTTCAAAAAAAATAATTCTTATAGGAGATGCAGAACCACATCCCAGTCCGCGCGGTTCAAAAAAGATTACGCAGGAATACGTGACAACCCTTGCCGCAGAAAAGGGAATTGTGCTTGACTGCATAATTGTTCCTGACGGCAAGGGCGGCGCTCGCTAGATTGAATAAAACGCGGCTTTGAAAAACTAATTTTTGGAGCCGGAGTTTATTTTTTTTAGATCGTTTTCGGCAAGTTTTTTGAATGCACCAGGAAGTGCACCCGGCTGGCTTGAATCATAGATTTGTACAATTTCTTCAAGAATCGGTTTTGCCAGATCGTACTTTTTCTGCTTTACGTATATGTGTGCGGCTTCGTAGCGTCCTTCCACATAAACTGCAGTATTCATTCCATAGCGCTTCAGAAGTGTGTCGTAGTATTCAAGGGCATCTTCTGTTTTCCCTTCATCAAGTGCGGTCTGTGCAGCCTGAACAATTTCCTGGCTGGTGGCGTTTATTGAAAGGGGCTCTTTCTTTGTTGTAAGACATGAAGTTGCCGCAACAGAAAGCGCGGCGCAGAATAAAGTTTTTGCAATTTTTGCTGTAAATATTGAATGTTTCATTCCTAAAGTGTATCATTTTTTCTTGTTTAAATACAGTGTCGCCTGCCCATCGGGTAGTTTTGGAGGAAAAAAATGGTAACAGTCGGAATTATTGGCGCTACAGGATATGCCGGTGTGGAACTTCTGCGGATTCTGCTGAGACACCCGCATGTAAAATACATTTACTGCAGTTCTGTATCTTTTGAAGGACAGAATATCGATGACGTTTATCCCAATCTTAAGGGAATGCTTGGCGACAAGTGCGGCCGTGTTCTTTTGAGTGCAGATGAAATAAAAGAAAAAGCAGACATTCTTTTTACGGCTCTTCCCCACGGAATTGCAGAACAGTACGCTGACTACTGCGTCAAAAACGGAAAAAAACTTATAGACCTCAGTGCAGACTTCCGCTACGGAACCGACGAGGCTACCTTTACAAAATGGTATAAAAAAACATGGGACTTCCCCGAAGTTCATCAGGAATGTGTTTATGGATCTCCAGAGATGAACAGGGAAAGTATACGTTCTGCAAGAATTATCGGAAACCCGGGCTGCTATGTTACAAGCGTTACACTTGGACTGCTTCCTGCACTGAAGAATTCTCTGGTTGATGTAAATACAATTATTGCAGACAGCAAAAGCGGTGTTACCGGTGCTGGAAGAAATCCTTCCATGACAAACCAGTTCTGCGAGTGCGGTGAAAGCTTCAGTGCATATAAGGTAGGAAACCACCGCCACCAGAGCGAGATAGAGCGCAATCTTTCTATTCTTGCCGGAACAAAGGCAAATGTAATTTTTACACCGCATCTTATTCCGCAGAACCGCGGCATTCTTTCTACAATTTATGCCCCGCTTACCCAAAGCGCAGCCGGAACAATTGCCGTCGAAGCAGAAAAACGCGGCTGTACTCCGGATGAAGTTGTGCGTGACATTTACAGAAAAACTTATGAAAACGAGCCTTTTGTACGCGTGCTTGACGCCGGTGTGAATGCCACGACACGTGTTGTGCGCTACAGCAATTTCTGTGACATACAGGTTTATGTTGTTAACGGTGGAAAAATGCTTGAAGTCGTAAGCTGTCTGGACAATATGATTAAGGGAGCTGCCGGTCAGGCCGTTCAGAATATGAATCTTATGTACGGCTTTGGGGAAACAGAAGCAATAGACTTTGTTCCGCCGGCCTTTTAGTTTCAATGATTATCCTTCGGAGACTCATTGAAACGCCGGAGTCTTTGATTCCGTATAGATATGATATTTTAACGGCTTTTGGAGAAAATCGTTGAAACTTATTTGAATCCCAGATGGTTGGCTTGGGGGATTGAATACATTTTTGTTACGGTCTTTCCTTCTACAACCATCTGCGCGGAACTGCCTCCGTCAAACTGCATGGCATTTGTACAGCCAAGGTTTTTGAACAGCAGTGCGCAGGCAGGGTAGGAAAGGCCGGTGCTTTTTGAATTTTTTTCCACTGTCATAAGATAAAGTACCGTTCCATCCGTTGTTATTCCGGCGGCTGTTCTTGCGTCTTTTATATCTCTTCTGTATTCAATTATTTCTGAATCCCTGAGTATCTGAAAAAATCCGCCCAGGGCAATGTATGTGTCCTGTGTTTCAGGAACTGACTGCGATTCTTCTATCTGTGCAGAAAATTTTGTGCCGTCGTCTTTGTGCTGTTTTATTACAAGTGCGCAGTATTTTTCTACAGGTGGCGAAAACATTGTTCCGTCTGCAAAGTGAAGCCCGGTAATTGTACGCTTTCCCTTGAAAATACGAGAGAGAGGGTTTCTGGAACAGCCGAACGGTGAGGCGTTTACTGCAATTGCGGCATTTGTATTTTTTGCAAACTCCTGCGTGGTGAGTGCCTTAAGCTTGGAATCTTTCTGTTCACTGCCAGAAGGATAAGTTACAGGCTGCACTCCCGAAAGCAGATTGACTTTTACGACGTGAACCCTTACCGGAATGCTTTTGTCATAGAGAAGGGCATATTCTATCTGTCCCTGCGATTTGACTTTTGTCCATGAAATGCTGCTGCAGGAAAGAAGTGTTTCTTTTTGTACGGGAACTTCTTTTTGCGGAAGGGTTGTACACGAAATAACTGAGAATAATAAAAAAACAGAAGTGAGGACAGATGCGGCTTTTCTTAAAAAAAAGAACCCCCGGAAATCTCCGAGGGTTGTTCCGCAAGTCCTGCTATTAATAAGCTGACTTTGACTCATGCGGTCTGTGATTTTTTTTCATCAACTTGCGCTGCAATGACTTGTTCTTGCGGTTAAGGATTGTAGAGGGCTTTTCGTAATATTCGCGCTTTTTGTATTCGCGGATAATGCCTTCCTTTTCAACCATTCTCTTGAAGCGTTTGATTGCCTTCTCGAGGTTCTCATTGTCGTCAACACTGATTGTTGCCATATCTTTATTCACCATCCTCACCGGCGGAAGTTCCACAGGGATTTATATTATGCAGAAAATTCCGTCCTTTGTCAATATATACAGTCAAATTCAAGCAGTTGTAAAATTCTGCATGCCGTTGTTTATGTCAATCCTGTAAAGGAAACCGAAGAGGCCGTGTAGTGACTAAATGTCTTTAAAGGTTTAGACTTGCGGAATGAAAATGATTTTAATGGGAACGGGGACCAGCCACGGAATTCCCGTAATAGGATGCGACTGTGCGGTCTGCCGTTCTGATGATGTACGTGACAAAAGATTAAGGTGCAGCCTGTATGTTTCTGAACCGGCATCTGTCGTTATAGATACAGGCCCTGAATTCAGAATACAGGCATTGAGGTGCGGTATAAAAAGACTTGACGCCGTGCTTTTAACGCACAGTCATGCCGACCATCTGCACGGAATAGACGATCTGCGCGTTTTTAGCCATACAAAATCTGTTGATCCTTCATTCAACGGTGAGTGCGAAACTTTTGGTGAAGGACTGCCGATTTATGCAAACAGTCAGACTGTAAATGATATAGAAAACCGCTTTGACTATGTTTTTAATCCGGTGGTTGAAGGCGGCGGAAAACCCAAGCTTTGCATGAAGTCATTTTCGGGCAAAAGTGAACCGTTTTATGTCGGAAAACTCAGGATTATTCCGCTTCCCATAATGCACGGAAACCTTGAAGTAAGCGGATATCTTCTTACCGAAGAAAAAGACGGCTGCAGAAAAAGTGCGGCCTATCTTACCGACTGCAATTTTATTCCCGAAGAAACTTTCAGAATTATAGGTGAACAGGCCGGGCAGCTGGTTCATGTTATTATAGACGGACTCAGGGTGGAACCTCATTCCACGCACTTTTCATTTGAACAGGCTCTTGAAGCGGCCGAAAGGATTGGTGCAGAAAATACCTGGCTTACACACATTACGCACAATATGTCCCATACAGATATTCAAAAATATGTTGATTCTGTTCTGGATAATTTTCCTGTATTAAAGAAATCTGTCTCTGACGGCGGAAGGGTAGGGTCTGCTTTTGACGGGCTGGAACTTTCTTTTTAGGGCAGTCTGTTGAACAGCAAAAAAAATCCCGTCCTTTTAACGGGACGGGTTTGAAAATCTTTTAGAAAAGATTATTTGTTCTCTTCTTTAGCAGGTGCTCCGGCATTGGCTGGAACAACGTTGATTTTCTTTGTAATAAATCCGCTGCGAAGACACTGTGTGCAGATCTTGAGAGTTCTGGTTGTTCCGAAAATCTCTGTCTTGATCTTAAGAAGATTTGGCTTCCAAGTGCGGCGTGTGTGATTGTATGATTTGCTGACCTTGTTACCGTGCATTGTGCCTTTTCCGCAAATATCGCATGTTCTTGACATATCTCTTACCTACCTAAAAAAAAATCAAATACAATAAGTTTTGATAATATACATGAAAAATACGTTCTTGTCAATCAGTTTACCCCGTATGGGGTTATTCCCGCTGTTATTTACCGTAAGTTTTTTCTATTTCAAGAATCTGGTCTCTTATAACGGCGGCCTGTTCGTAGTCCAGGTGGTCTGCACATTCTGACATCTGCTTTTTAAGGGCTTCAATCAGTTTTTTGCGCTGGGCAGGTACAAAGAGATTTGATGTTTTCTTGAGGATTTCAAGTTCAGTTTTTGCATTTTCTTCTGCATCTGTTTTTTCATGGACAAGAATATCTTCTACGGCTTTTGTAATTGTTTTTGGCGTTATTCCGTGTTCTTTATTGTATTCTTCCTGGATTTTTCTGCGACGGGAAGTTTCTTCTATGGCTTCCTTCATGGCATCGCTCATCCGGTCTGCATACATTACGACTGTTCCCTGTGCATTTCTTGCAGCGCGGCCTATAATCTGGATAAGTGAAGTGGTGCTTCTCAAAAAGCCGATTTTGTCTGCGTCAAGAATTGCAATGAAAGAGACTTCGGGCAGATCTATTCCTTCCCTGAGCAGATTTATTCCTATCAAAACATCGGTTTCCCCTGAACGCAGGCTTTTGAGGATTTCCACACGCTCAAAGGTGTCTATTTCTGAGTGAATGTATTTTACCTTTAAGTTAAGGCCGGTGAGATAGTCCGTAAGGTCTTCTGCCATTTTTTTTGTAAGTGTAAGAACCAGCGAGCGTTCGTGTTTTTTGATTCTTTCCTGGATTTCGTTGTAGATGTCCTGCATCTGGCCTTCAATCGGGCGCACTTCGATAAGCGGGTCCAGAAGTCCTGTAGGGCGTATAAGCTGTTCCACAACCTGCGTGGACTTTTGTATTTCTTCTTTGCGCGGTGTTGCTGTTACGTAAATAACCTGCCCCAGTTTTGCTGCAAATTCTTCTGCCTTAAGCGGCCTGTTGTCAAGCGCACTTGGCAGTCTGAAGCCGAAGTCTATGAGATTCTGCTTGCGGCTGCGGTCTCCTTCGTACATGGCGCCAATCTGCGGAACCGTTACGTGGGCTTCATCTATCATGCACAGAAAGTCATCGGGAAAGTAGTGCAGGAGTGTTGCCGGAAGGTCACCGTGTTTTCTGCCTGCAATGGGAGCCGAATAATTTTCTATTCCGGAACAGTAGCCCATTTCGCGCATCATTTCTATATCGTATGTTGTTCTTGTTTTAAGGCGCTCTGCTTCAAGTATTTTTCCCTGGCCGCGCAGTTCTTCCAGGCGTTCGTTGAGTTCGGCTTCGATTTTCTGCGTGGCGGTGTTGAGCATGTCCTGCGGAACGACAAAGTGTTTTGCAGGGTAGAGCCACAGTTCGTCAAGGTTTTCTATTGTTTCGCCGGTAATGGTGTCAAAGCGTTTTATTGCAGACACTTCTTCAAAGTCAAGTTCTATTCTGTAAGCCTGGTCTGTTTCCATGTAGGGAGGGAAAACTTCTATAGTATCGCCCTTTATTCTGAATCGTCCGCGTTCAAGTACCATGTCGTTGCGTGTGTATTGGACTGCAATGAGTTTTTCTGCAAGCGTGTGCGGGTCAAGTGTCTGGCCTACTTCTATTCCCGTGCGCATTTCCTTGTAGAGTTCAGGCATACCAAGTCCGTATATGCAGCTTACGGTGGCAACAATTATTACGTCACGGCGTTCCATGAGGCTGTATGTTGCCGCAAGACGCAGTTTGTCTATTTCTGCATTGACGTCGGCGTCTTTTTCTATATAGAGGTCACGCGCCGGAACATAGGCTTCGGGCTGGTAATAGTCGTAGTAGCTTACAAAGTATTCGACGGCGTTGTCGGGGAAAAATGTTTTGAACTCGCGGTAGAGCTGGGCCGAAAGGGTTTTATTGTGGCTTATGATAAGCGTGGGTCTTTGTACGGCTTCTATTATTTTTGCCATGGTAAACGTTTTGCCACTTCCCGTTACGCCCTTGAGTGTCTGGAATTTGTCTCCGCGCAGAAAACCTTCCGCAAGTTTTTGGATTGCCTGGGGCTGGTCTCCTGCAGGTTCATACGGTGAACAGACTTTGAATTTTCTCATCATGCCTCCGATGAGTTTTTGGGTGACTCCAGTGTAACCGTTATTTTTTCGTAGCGCCCCTTTCTGTAAACGGTAACAGTAACTTTGTCTCCTGGAACCTTGTCTTCGAGTGCGCTGTAGTAGTCGGCCAGTTTTGAAATGCTTATGCCGTCAATTTCGGTAATGATGTCTCCGCCCAGGTATATTATCTGCGGATTGTAGGTTCCGTACTGGACTGCCATTGTTCCGCCTTGAAGACCTGCTTTTTCTGCAAGACTGTTCTTTTCCACACTGTTGATTATCATTCCGGAAGAGATTTTGTATCCTGCAAAAGAAGCTATTCTTGGTGTGTTCTGTATAAGCGAAAGCTTCATTTCTCCGCGGTTTACCCTTCCGTAAGTCAGAAGGTCACTTACAACGCGTCTGGCTGTACTTGCCGGAATTGCAAAACCGACTCCGCTCGAAGAGCCGCTTGTGGAATAAATCATTGTGTTTATGCCTATCATGCGCCCCTTGCTGTCCAGAAGAGGACCGCCTGAGTTTCCGGGGTTAATTGCAGCGTCTGTCTGTATCATGTTGCGGATAATTACGTTTTTTGCAGACTGGATAGGGCGGCCCAGTCCGGAAATGATACCTGTTGTCATTGTGCGTTCAAGTGCAAACGGGTTTCCTATTGCAATTACATTCTGGCCTACACGAAGGTTTTCTGAGTCTCCGAACGAAATTGTTTTGAGTTCCACATTCTGCGGCGGATCGAATTTAAGGACCGCAATGTCGCTGCTTTCGTCAAGACCAACGACTTTTCCTTCGTATGAAGTTCCGTCGGCAAGGGAAATTGTGATAAGGGTTGCGTTTTTAACGACATGAACGTTTGTTACGACGTAACCCCTTTTGTCAATGATTGACCCCGACCCCGAACCGCTGTCCTTGAGTTCAGGCTCGTAGAACCAGTTGTAGTCCATGACTTTTGTCGTAATGTTTACAACCGCTTCGTTGCATTTTTCGTATACAGAAATATTCTGTATTTCGTCCTGGGTGTAGTCCGACGAATTGTTTATTACCTGAAGCACCGGGGAATTCGTCTGAAGTTCTGCTTCTTTTTTCTGAGGAACAGCTTCCTGTGTCTCTGTAACGGAACCGCTGCTCTGTGTTGTTTCTGTCTGCTGCGGGTTTTCTGTTCTGTGTGAATTTTTTATTACTGCAGCACATATCAGTGCCGAAATTGCGGCTGCGGTAATTCCTGCGGCTGCCGTGCGTACCAAAAGCTGTCTTTTTGAATAAAGTTTCATAATATCAATATAGCGTCAATGCGCCTGAGTGTCAAAATGTGAGTGACACCGCGGCATTTGCGTTAAAATAAATTCCGCCTTCGGGAAACAATGTACAGCCGGTCTGCAGTATAAGATAAGCCCTTGTGCTTCCGAGATATATGCAGGTCTGAATTCCGGCGTCTGCATGGTCAAACCAGACATTTTCTTTTGGAAAAGAGGTTATTGCGGCGTATGCACCCGCAGAAAAAAAGTCCGTTGTTTTGAGGACTGTTATTCCGTTTTTCCAAAGATGCGCAAATTCTTCTGTTCCGGTATAGAATGTGTACTGCGAGGAAAGACCTGCGAACGTTCCGTCAGATTCTGTTCCCATCATTCCGCAGAAAGAAATTCCGTTGCCGTCATCAGGGCATTTTTCTTCGGGAAAGAATTTTGCTGTACTTTCGAATGCTGCAGAAATTCCGTACTTAAGGGAAGTTTTGTCTGTTACCAGACTGCTCCACGCGAATTTTGCGGCTCCAGATGCACTGAACTTGTCTGAACCTGCGAAAAATCCTGTGAAGTTTCCTGAAAGTTCCAGAAAGTCCGCGGCAGTAAATGCAAGCGATATTTTGTACGGTGCGCCGGCAAAAGTTTTTTCACTTAACGGGGCAAAACAGACACCGGCACCGAATTCCATTGTAAACGAACCTGAAGGATTGTTTTTTGGAACAGGAAGACCTGCAATTCCGCTTCCGAAAGAAGTGATTGAAAGCTGAGGGTAGGTTATTGACGAATCTATGCTGAACGAAGCCACCACTTCTTTTTTGCCTGCACAGAGTACGGCTTTGTAGGTTCCGTCCGGGGCAATGTAACCGTCTTTGTCTGTCCCGTCCCATGAGTATGTTCCGTTCCAGGTTGTAAACGTATATTCGCGGGAACTTAAAATACTGCCGCTTTCGTCGGTAATATAGAGGGTTCCTGTTTCGGGCGCGGTTACAGAAAAATTTATGTCTATTGAACCTAGTCCTCCTGCATTGCGCGGGTTGAATTTCTTTTTTGACGCGGTAACCGATGTTATTTCGAATTCAGCCTTCTGCAGCGTAAGTGAAACTGTTCGTGTCATGCCGCGGATTATTGTTATCGTGGAATTTTCCTTTTTGTAACCGAATTTTTCGGCAGAAATTCTGTGGAAGCCTTCATCCAGTTCTATTGCCGAAGATGAACTGAATACACGGCCGCCGTCTACGTAAATGTCTGCGCCTGAAGGGGATGTCTGCACGTAAAGAAAACCCGAGATTTTTTCAAGATCGGCGTATATATCGTGTGTTTGTCCCGGACGCAGATTTATGCTGATTGTCCTGGTTTCGTAGTGGGGCTTTTGTATTCTTAAGGTATGGTTTCCCGGCTCGATTTCTGTAATGCGTACAGGTGCCGTTCCCCTATAGCTTCCGTCAAGGTAAACCGAAGCGCCGCTTGTGTTGACGTGTACACTGAGTGACGCTTTTTTTTGCTTTACCGTGGTAACATCATCCGAACCTGTAAAAACCGGTGTACGTGATGCTGAAACCTGAGCATAATTGTACTGCAGTGAAAAAAGTGTCGCCGTCAGAACCAGTATTTTTTTTAATTTCATTGTGCTCTCCGGAAAAAGCTGTGGATTCCGTTTTTTTTACGCATAAATTATAACACCAATACTGCATTGTTTTAAAGCATGTCATGTTCAAGGAAGCTGAAGTAGTCGTTTTTTGTGATTATGATGTGGTCCATAAACGTTATTCCCAGAATTCCTGCCGCCTGCTGAAGAACTTTTGTTGACTCGACGTCGGCGCGGCTGGGACTGCATTTTCCGTAAGGGTGGTTGTGGCAGCATATTATTCCTGAAGCGTGTTCTGAGACTGCCCCTGCAAAAATTTCCCTGGGGTGAACAAGAGTTCTGTTTGTTGTTCCTACAGAGATAAGCCTTATTTTGATAAGTTCGTGGGCGCCGTTTACTGTTGCCGTAACAAAATGTTCCGTAGGTTTGAGCGAATAATGCTGGACGTACGGAACAATGTCGCTGGGTTTGTTTACCGCTTTTTTCTGGTAACTGTTGCGCCGCCTTCCAAGTTCGAGTGCAGCCGCTATAACAAGGGCCCGCGAAGTTCCGACACCTTCTATTGAAACAAGATTTTGAATCAGGTTTTCATCATTGCTGGCATTGAGCATGTCTATGACTTCCTGAGACAAAAGTTCAATGGGGTTTTTTCTTGTTCCCCGACCCAGAATAAGCATAATGAGTTCTTCATCACTGGGATAGTAAATTCCATTTCTGAGCGTAAGTTCCCTTATGTCGGGCTTGTCGTTCAATTCTTCTAGCCGTAAATTTATATTGTCCATACTATATATATAGACTTTGAAAAGTTGAATTTGCAAAAATCGGCAACACATTCTTGAGATTTTTTTTAATTAATTATATTGTTTACTCTGCGGAATGTAAATTTTCCGCTAATTCTAGACTTCAGGATGGATTTTTATGAAGAAAGTATTGAAAGTTCTGGCCGTTGCAGCTACAGTTACGGCACTTGTATGCTCTTGTTCTTCGGGAGCAAAAGTAACAAAAATCGGTGTTATTCAGCTTGTTGAACACCCGGCCCTTGACGCTTCTTATAAGGGTTTTGTTGACGGACTCAAGGCCGCCGGTTATGAAGACGGAAAGAACATAAAGATTGACTACGAAAATGCCCAGGGCGAACAGGCCAACTGCGTTACTATCGCAGACAAACTTGTTTCTACACGCAGCGATCTTATTCTTGCAATTGCAACTCCGGCTGCACAGGCTGTAGCAAACAAGACAGAGCGCATTCCTATTCTTGTTACTGCCGTTACAGACCCCGAAAGTGCAGGTCTTGTAAACAGCAACAAACTCCCCGGAACAAACGTAAGCGGTACTTCTGACCTTACTCCGGTTGCAGCTCAGATTGATCTTCTCAAAAAGATTTTCCCGAATGCAAAAAAAGTCGGAATGCTTTACTGCTCAAGCGAAGAGAATTCAAAGTTCCAGATAGACATTGCGAAGGAAGCATGTGACAAAGTGGGACTTTCCTATGTAGACGCAACTGTTTCAAACACAAATGAAGTTCAGCAGGTTGTACAGAGCCTTGTCGGAAAGGTAGACGCAATTTATACTCCTACAGACAACATGATTGCAAGCTGCATGGCTACAGTAGCACTTGTTACAAACGAAGCAAAAATTCCTGTAATCTGCGGTGAAAGCGGAATGGTGGACAAAGGCGGACTTGCCACATACGGAATCAACTACTACGAACTTGGAAAACAGACTGCAACTATGGCTGTAGATATTCTCAAGAACGGAAAAAAGCCTTCAGAAATGCCTGTACAGTATCTGAGTACCTGCGACTTTACATACAATCCTGACACTGTAAAGATTCTTGGAATTGAACTTCCTTCAGATCTTCTTAAATAAGTTTTCTGCTTTTTTACGGAACATTTGCCGCCGTCCGGTATGAAAGTGCTTGTACCGGGCGTTCTTTACAGACAGCTGTTTTTGACCGGAAACAAGGTATTATGCCTGACTCCGGTCTTTTTTTTAAAGAATTTCGTCATAAAACGGCGGTTCACAATTCCATTCCATCGAAATCTCTGCTATAATTCTTTCTATTATGTCAGATTTTTTTGTTGCATTTTCCGGTGCTATGGTTGGTGCCGTTGCCCAGGGTGTTCTCTGGGGAATTATGGCTTTAGGCGTTTACATTACGTTTAAAATTCTTGATTTTGCCGACATGACAGTTGACGGAAGCTTTGCTTTGGGTGGCTGTACCTGTGCAATTCTTATTGTAAACGGAATAAACCCTCTTATTGCCGTTCTTATAGCTACAATAGCCGGAGCCCTTGCCGGATGCATTACCGGTCTTCTTACCACAAAACTCAAAATTCCCGGAATTCTTGCTGGAATTCTTATGATGCTGGCACTTTATTCAATAAACCTTCACATTATGGGAGGCCCTAACCAGCCTTTGTCAAGAGCGCATGTTACCATAATGAATTTCTTTAACAATCTGTTCAATCTGTCAGAAATTTTTGAAGATACGGCAACATCAGTTTCAAGTCTGATTACCGGAGTTATTTTTAGTGCTGCACTTATTGCCATTATGTACTGGTTCTTCGGAACAGAAGTCGGCAGTGCAATCCGCGCAACGGGAGATAACCCCAATATGAGCCGCGCACAGGGAATAAGTACAGACAAAATGCAGATTCTGGCCCTTATGATAGCAAACGGTCTTGTTGCCATGAGCGGCGCTCTTGTTATGCAGCAGCAGCGCTTTGGTGACGTAAGCATGGGAATCGGAACAATTGTTATTGGCCTTGCTTCAATAATTATCGGTGAAGTAATATTCGGCCGCAGATTCGGCTTCTGGTGGAGCCTGCTTTCTGTTGTTTTCGGTTCAATAATTTACAGACTTATTATCGCGGTTGTTCTTCAGCTTGGAATGAAAACACAGGACCTTAAGCTTTTGTCTGCTGTTGTTGTAGCCGTAGCACTTTCTGTTCCTGTAATAAAACAAAAGATGTCGCACCATAAAAAAAATACAGGAGTTAAAAATGCTTAAAGTTGAACATGTTTCCAAAACCTTTAATCCTGGTACAATAACAGAGCGCAAGGCTCTCAGAGATATAAGTCTTACGCTGAATGACGGCGATTTTGTCACTGTTATCGGCGGTAACGGAGCGGGAAAGTCAACTCTGCTCAATCTTATTGCCGGCGTTCACTTTTGTGACGAAGGTTCAATTCTTCTGGACGGTGAAGATATTACTGCCCAGCCTGAATATGTACGTGCAAAATACCTGGGACGCGTTTTTCAGGACCCGATGATGGGAACCTGCGCTTCCATGGAAATTCAGGAAAATCTTGCACTTGCATACCGCCGCGGAAAAAAGCGTGGTCTTGGCTGGGGGATAACACCTGCCGAGCGTGAAGAATACAAAAAACAGCTTTCACTTCTGGAACTAGGGCTTGAAAACAGAATGTCTGCAAAAGTAGGACTTCTTTCGGGAGGTCAGCGACAGGCTCTTACACTGCTTATGGCGACTTTGCAGAAACCTAGGCTTCTTCTGCTTGACGAACATACAGCTGCCCTTGACCCGAAAACAGCACACAAAGTTCTGGAACTTACCGAGCATTTTGTAAAGCGCGACCATCTTACTACCTTTATGGTCACCCACAATATGAAAAATGCAATCCACTATGGCAACCGCCTTATTATGATGCTTGACGGAAAAATTGTGTACGAAGCCAGTGGAGAAGAAAAACAGAATCTTCAGGTTTCTGACCTTCTTCAGAAATTTCAGACAGCCAGCGGAAACGAAGATGCGGTTTCTGACAGAATGATGCTCAGCTGAATAAAATTGGGGATGTAATATTGCCTATGAATACAGTAGAAGATTCTAACTATGAATATCAGATAAAGGCGTATCTTGATGCAATACGTTGTTTCGGTGAAAATACCGATGACTATCTGTATGTCTATGAGATAAGAAAAAATCGTCTCTGGTTTTCGGGTAATGCCATAAGGGAAAAATACAATCTGCTGAAAGATGGCAAAGAGTATTGTTCCCTTGATGAATGGTTTTCCATTGTCTATCCCCCGGATATTAAATTCCTTAAGGAATCTACTGTTGCGCGCCGGTGGAATAAAAAAAACACTTATAACATCAACTACAGGATACTTGATAAAGATAAAAATCCAATCTGGGTAAATAACCGCGGAAAACTCCGTTTTGATGAAGCTGGAAAACCTCTTGTACTGGTTGGACGTGTGTCAGATGTTGTCCTCAAGCAGATGGTGGATCCCCTGACTAATCTTTTTAACAAGACCAAACTTCTTGAAGACGGGAAAAATGCACAGAATTCCGGAATCAGGGGTTATTTTCTTCTTGTAGGAATTGACGATTTAAGAAAGATAAACATAAAGTACGGCTGGGACTACGGTAACAGAATAATTATGCATGTTGCAGAAACGCTTAATGAATTGTCACAGGGAAAGTACGGGGTTTACCGCATGGACGGCGACTGTTTGGCAGTAAGGCTGGTAAATGCGACAAAAGAGGAAACCCAAAATTTTTTTGACGAAGCCCAGAAAATTCTTTCACTGACCTGTACAATTTCGGGCGGTTCTGCGGAATTCAAAAACAAAAAAGGCGAAGCAGAAAATGCCTACCAGTATGCAGAAGAAGCTCTTTCCAAGTCAAAAAAAGTTTCAAAGGCAATGCTTCAGTTCTTTTCTGAAGAAGACTATAAGAAAAAAATCGCCGACACTCTTCTTCTTGATGAATTGAACCAGAGTGTAAAAAACGGCTTCAGGGGATTTTCCCTTTGTTACCAACCGCAGATTAAATCTTCTGTCTATGATTTGTTCGGTGCAGAAGCCCTTTTGAGATACAATTCCCCCTCTGTCGGAAGACAGATGCCTGACCGCTTTATTCCGATGCTGGAAAATTCCGGTCTTATTTATCCTGTCGGGCTTTGGGTACTGGAAACTGCCCTTAAACAGTGCGCAGTATGGAGGAAAAACAGCCCCAAATTCCATATAAGTGTAAACGTTTCCTATGTTCAGCTTAAAAATTCGCATATTACACGGGATGTGCTTGATAAACTTTATGCATCAGGTCTTCCCGGAAGTGCGCTTACAATAGAAATTACAGAATCAATGCAGCTTCAGGATTATGAACACTTTAACGAAATTGTTTCTGCCTGGAAAGAAGAGGAAATAGAAATTTCTGTATATGATTTTGGAACAGGCTATTCTTCACTTGCTTATTTGAAAAATCTTGCAGTTGATGAAATTAAAATAGACAAAAGTTTTGTTTCAAAAGTTTATACGAATACATATAATTACCTGCTTCTGAAAAACATGATGGACCTTGCAGACTCAACACAGATTCGTGTATGTTGCGAAGGTGTCGAAGATGACAAGGAACTTCAGGTACTCGAAGAACTGAACCCGTTTTTATTCCAGGGATATCTCTTTTCAAAACCCTGCGAAAAGAAAGACTTCGAAAAACTCTTTTTTAACGGTGACAATTCTGAATACAAGGAATTACGGAAGAAAATCAGCGGCATCCAGAAAAAGAATTTTGACCGTTTTTTGAATTTCAAACCGCTTGAAGTTCTTAAGGCTACAGAAGTGGGACTTTGGATAATGCGCATTGACAAAAAAGCCGGGGTTTACGAAATGTATGCCGACGAAACAATGCGCCATGTTATGGGAGCGTCAGACAAAAATCTTTCTCCCGAAGAATATTATCAGTTTTGGTATTCGCGCATAAATTCCGGTTACTACTCACATGTTCTTGAGTCGCTAGACAGAATGGCCCATGACGGAAGTATTGTTCAGTTCCAGTACACATGGATTCACCCTGAACTCGGAGATGTTCTTGTAAGCGGAACAGGAGCCAGAATAGAAGACAGCGACGGAATGGTTTGTCTTCAAGGCTACCACCGTATGATAAACAATCTTGTTCAGCCAGAATTTATAAAAAAGGCTGTAATGGCCGAATCTTTTGATTACGATGAAAACCGCGGAATGATTTACTTTCATTCACAGAGAAGCCTTCTTGCAGGTGAAGAAATCCACGAAGGAAACTTTCCTGAGTCCTGGATTAAGAAAAATATTGTTCATCCCCATTTTGCCAGTGATTTTAGAAAAATTTTTATCGGCGTAGACAAAAAAGATAATTTTGACAATATGGAACTTATGCTCAAAACCAAGCATGGTGATTACGGCTGGTTCAAACTTTCTGCCAGGCATCTTGGACTTTCTGAAGATGAAAAGAGTTCTTTGTTTGTGCAGCTTGTTCAGGAAGATAACGAAAGGCTTGTAAATCTTGAAAATATGCGCATCAAGGACTTTTACAGGGCAAGTCTTTCGGACTCAATTGCCTATGCCGAGCTTGACATGGAATGCGGATGGATTCAAGAACTTGGTGGTCTCTGGAAAAAATTGGAAAATGAATTTGAAGGAAAGGTAGACAATCTTCTTCAGTATCTTTCTGACAAAAGAAATGAATGTGCAGGTGAAGATTCTTATATTGGAGTAGAAAAAGTATATTCCGGTGAAGGTCTGCGCAAGTTTATTGAAAGCGAAACCGACAAAAAGACACGCTTCGTTATCTACAAATCCATAATAGAGGGAACCGAACGCTGGGTAAAACTGGTTATCCATACCTTTAAGGATAATTTTTCTGGAAGTGTATATGCCCTTCTTTGCCTTAAGGATGTAGATGAGCGCATAAAAAATGAAATTGTTCTTAAGGAAGTTGCAGAAAAAGATTCCCTGACGCATCTTTTGAACAGAAAATCTTTTGAAAAGCACATTGACGGTTATCTGGATTTTGCCGGACGTTCAGGAGAAGGCGTTTACATTCTGTTTGATATAGACAACTTTAAGAGCATAAACGATAAATTCGGACACCTTAAGGGAGATGAAATTCTTAAAAAAACGGCACATATTCTTTTTGACACGTTTAATGAAACCGGAGTTGTAGGACGCTACGGCGGTGATGAATTCCAGGTGTTTATTAAAGGTGCGCAGAAGAGGGAAAAGATAGAAAGCGTTATGGTAAAACTGTATAAATCACTTGAAGAGATGAATCTTCACTGCAGTGCCGGCGTGGTATTTGTTACTGCAAAGAAATTCTCATTCAACGAAATGTTCAGCCGTGCCGATGATGCCCTGTACTGGTGCAAGAAAAACGGCAAAAGCAAATACAAATTCCACGAAGATTTCAAGAAAGAATATTAATAAAAAAGGGGCTGTTCAAAAAGTATGGACAGCCCCTTTTGTTCATGAATTATATTACTTAAGGTTAATCATGCTCTTGTCATAGTCTGTCGGCGGTACGAAGCCCATGAGTTCCATAATTGTTGCCGGCCATGAAGAGATTCCAAGACCTTCGTTAAGTTTTGTATTGTCATATTCGCCCTTGTATTCAGGATCATAAATGATTCCGGGAACAGGGTTAAGGCTATGGCTTGTTTTTGCCTTTGGTTCACCGTCTGCGTTTTTCTTTACGCTTCCGTCTTTTGCGTGCTCGAACATATCGTCACTGTTACCGTGGTCTGCAGTTACACACATAATTCCGCCGGCTTCCTTGATTGCATCACGGATTCTTCCAAGCTGAAGATCCATTCCTTCCATTGAACAGACAACGGCATTGAAAACACCAGTATGTCCTACCATGTCTCCGTTGGGGAAGTTGAGTCTTATGTGGTCGTATTTTCCGCTCTTTATGGCTTCAACTACCTTGTCTGTGATTTCTGCACATTTCATCCACGGGCGCTGCTCAAAAGGTACTACGTCAGACTTGATTTCGATGTAGTCTTCGAGCTTTTCGTCGAACTTGCCGAGTTTGTTTCCGTTAAAGAAGTAAGTTACGTGACCGTACTTCTGTGTCTCTGAAATTGCCATGAGAGAGACACCTGACTTTGTAAGGTATTCGCCCATTGTTCTGTCAATTGACGGCGGTGAAACAAGATACTGTGCCGGAATATGAAGGTCTCCGTCGTATTCCATCATTCCTGCATATTCAACTGCCGGAACTCTCTTTCTGTCAAAGTGGCTGAATTCTGCATCTGCGGGAGTTTCGAAAGCTGCTGTCATTTCAAGAGCTCTGTCTCCGCGGAAGTTAAAGTAAATTACACTGTCACCGTCGTTGATTGTTCCGACTGGCTTTCCGTCTTTTGAAATAATGAATTCGTGCATGTCCTGATCAAGAATGCCGGGAACTTCCTTGCGGTATGTTTCGATGGCTTCTGTTGCAGATGCAAACGCCCTTCCTTCGCCAAGAACATGTGCCTTCCATCCTCTTTCTACCATGCTCCAGTCAGCATTGTATCTGTCCATGGTAAGGTACATTCTTCCTCCGCCTGAAGCAATTCTGTAGTCGCAGTCTTTGAAAGAAGCAAGAAATTCTTCGAGCGGTGTGATGTATGTAAGTGCAGAAGTCGGGTCAACGTCGCGTCCGTCAAGAAGTGCATGTACGCGAACAGACTTTACTCCTTCTTTGTTTGCTTCTGTAATCATTGCCTTGAGGTGGTCTATGTGTGAGTGAACGTTACCGTCAGAAACAAGACCAATAAAGTGAAGGGTAGTGTTCTTTGTATTTACATTGGATACAAGCTTTTTCCAGGTATCTGCCTTGAACATTGAACCTGAAGTGATTGCGTTTGAAACAAGCTTTGCACCCTGGGCAAAAACACGTCCGCAGCCCATTGCGTTGTGACCTACTTCGCTGTTTCCCATGTCTGCATCTGAAGGAAGTCCTACTGCTGTTCCGTGTGCCTTAAGCTTTGTGTGTGGTGCATTGGCTGTGAGCCAGTCCAGATATTTCATTTTAGATGCCTTTACTGCATCGCCTTCTTCATATTTACCGTATCCTACACCGTCCATGATAACAAGAACCACAGGACCGCGGCGGCCTTTCCAGTTGGGGTTCTTCTGTAATGCGTGCATTGTGTCGGGTTTTACTGTTTCGGACATATTAACTCCTGTATAAAAATATATTGACCTGTTTTAATAAAAAAACGGCCCTCAGTGAAGGCCGCTTTTCTTGATTTAGATGTTTGTAATAAGAAGCGTCTTTGAATCAAGCTTAAGCGTGGACTCAAGGTCTGTCTTTTTGCCCATCTTAAGGATGCTTACCTGTGTTACAGAACTCTTGGAAACAAGATGAATTACTGCAGTGAAGTATTCGAGAAGAGCCTTGGGAGCTGAATCCTCAAGTTTGTCTCCTTCTGCAGTTGCACTGATCCAGACTCTTGTCTTTGTAGCTTTTGCATAGCTTGCAACAGCCTGAATGTCTGCTTCCTTAACTTTAGAGAAGTCTACACCGTCAATAACTACACCTGCAACAGCGATTCCGCCGGCTTTAAGTGCGTTAAGTGTGTTGACAACCTTTTCAAGATTAAAGTTATCCTGATTAAAGTTAAGGATTGTGCGGTTGCGTACAATCTGATCCTTTACATCTGCTGCATTTGCGATAGTCTTTTTCTTTGAAATCTCGTTGTAGATTCCGTCGTACCAGGAAATGACATTTTCGCTGTGCTGGTCAAATGAAACGTGAACAAGCTGTTTTCCATTCAGAAGAGTGTCCATTCCAAACTGAACCAGAACGGATGTCTTTCCGAGACCCTTCTTTGCAGTAACAAGTCCGAGTTCTCCAGCCTTGAGTCCACCGTTTGTAGCTTCATCAAATGCGCGGATAGGACTGCGCTCAAAAAGTTCCTGTTTTGCCATAATAATTCCCTCTTAGGATTCTGACTAATCATGTACCGCACTGATTATTGGTCAGTGCAGCACACATTCACTTATTTTGCCAATCCGGCCTTGCGCTTTTCTGCATAAGCCTTGATAAGCTCGTCTGCAACAGCGTTAGGAACCTTTCCGTACTTTTCGAATTCCATTGTGAATTCTGCCTTTCCCTGTGTAGAAGAGCGGAGAATTGTTGAGAATCCGAACATTTCAGAAAGAGGAACTTCTGCGTTAACAGTTGAGTTTCCGGCTTCATCAGAAGAGTCAATGATAACACCGCGGCGCTGGTTGATAAGACCAAACATATTTCCCTGGAATTCAGCAGGTCCTGCAAGCTGAACCTTCATGATAGGCTCAAGAATTACAGGTTTTGCCTTTGAGTATCCTTCGCGGAATGCTCCGATAGCAGCAGTCTGGAAAGCGATATCTGAAGAGTCAACAGGGTGGTACTGTCCATCATTGATTGTACATCTTACGCCGACAACAGGTGCACCGATAAGTGAACCCTTTTCGAGAGCCTTTTTGAATCCCTTGTCGCAGGAAGGAATGTATTCGTTAGGAATTGCTCCTCCCTTGATTGCGTCTACGAACTCGTAGTCCTTGTCAGAAATAGGCTCCATGAATCCGGCTACGCGGCCGTACTGTCCGGAACCACCAGTCTGCTTCTTGTGTGTGTAGTTGAAGTCTGCGCGCTGTGTGATTGATTCGCGGTATGCTACTTCTGGCTGTGAAACTACAACTTCGCACTTGTATTCACGCTTCATGCGTTCTACATAAACTGCAAGGTGAAGCTCACCCATTCCCTTGATGATTGTCTGGTTTGATTCAGGATCAACGTAAGTCTGGAATGTCGGGTCTTCCTTTGTAAATCTGTTGAGAGCCTTTGACATGTTGGCTGCATCTGACTTGTTAACAGGTGTAATGGCTTCTGAAATAACAGGTTCAGGAACGAACATTGAAGTCATTGCATAGTTGAGTCCGCCGCCGCAGAAAGTGTCTCCTGATGCACAATCAACACCGAACAGGGCGATAATGTCACCAGGCTGTCCTTCGTTAATATCTTCCATTGCAGCAGAGTTCATGCGGACAATGCGACCAACCTTGAACTTTTTCTGTGCTCTAGTATTGAAGAGTTCGTCACCCTTTACAATCTTTCCCTGGTAGATGCGGACATAAGTAAGCTGTCCGTACTGTCCGTCGTCAAGTTTGAATGCGAGTGCAACACAGGGCTTGTCTGCAACATTGAAAAGCTCTACCTGAGTTTCGTTGTTGTCAAGGTCAAGACCGTAGTTATGTACTTCAGTCGGGTTCGGCAGATAGCGGATAACACCGTCAAGAAGCGGCTGGATACCCTTGTTCATGTGGGCAGAACCGCAGTATACGGCTACAAACTGCTCTGCAAGTGTTCCCTTGCGGATAGCTGCAATAATTTTGTCCTGGTCTACGTTGTCGTATCCGTTTTCCATGATGTCTTCCATGAGGGAGTCATCGAACATAGATGCTGCGTCAAGGAGTTCCTCGCGCTTTGCCTTTGCTTCATCAACAAGTTCTGCAGGAATTTCTGCGACGCGTACGTCTACACCGTCGTTTCCTTCGAAGTAGTATGCTTTCATGGCGATAAGGTCTACAACACCCTGGAGCTTGTCTTCGAGACCGATAGGAAGCTCTACCATGTAGGAGTTAAGACCGAGCTTTTCGCGGAGCTGTTTGCAGACACGGAGTGGATTTGCACCCTGACGGTCGCACTTGTTAACGAATGCGATGCGGGGAACATGATAGCGCTTTAACTGGCGGTCTACAGTGATTGACTGTGACTGAACACCGGCAACTGCACAGAGAACAAGGATAGCACCGTCAAGAACACGGAGCGAGCGTTCTACTTCGACTGTAAAGTCAACGTGGCCCGGAGTGTCGATAAGGTTAATCGTTGTGTCCTTCCACTGAACCTGTGTAGCTGCAGACTGAATTGTGATTCCGCGCTCACGCTCCAGTTCCATGTTATCCATAACAGCGCCAACGCCGTCTTTGCCATGTACTTCATGGATCTGATGAATCTTGTTGCAGTAGAACAAGATACGTTCTGACAGTGTTGTTTTACCAGAGTCAATGTGGGCGCTGATTCCGATATTACGTACTTTTGTAATATCAAAGCTCATATTGTATACCTCTCAAAAAAGAATCTTGAGTCTGTGCATGATGCAACCGAAAAAGATGGCTGTGCACAATGCAATCATTCTAGATACTATAATAGAAAAAATCGGTAATTTCAATAGAATTTCATTGTTATTGCAAATATTTGCGTTAAATAGTTTAACTTTGCAATAAATGTCATTATTCTGTGCAATTTTCATTTAAGCTGTACAGTGTAATCCAGGGCGATTTTTGCAGTCCATCTGAAATTTTTGCTTTTACTGCCGAAAGAAGCCGAAATTCCACATTCGAATTCAGGTTCTTCTGCAAGTGTTATTGAAAAGTCTGCGGTACTGCGCTGCAGTACTGAATTTTTTGGTGAAAGACTCTGTGACGCAGAAAGTTTTGAAGAAGAAGTTTTTTTTGCAAACGAAACGCTTGTTCCCGAATATAAAGATCCGAAGGTCTTTTTTACGCTGCACTGAACTGAATTTTTTAAAGCCGGTTCTTCGTTTTCGAGGCTTATTTCTGTGCTTTGCGAAAGGGTTGACGAAAGTCCCCGTGTTTTATATGAAAGTGCTGCTTTTGTGCAGAAAAATGCATATTCTGTTCCGCTTTTGCCACTCTGTCTTTTTCTTGCGGCGTGTGCTGTAAGTCCTGCTGCAACTGCCGATTTTTCAAGGCGGAATGTGTACTGCGGTGTTATACTGATGCTTTCTTTTGTTGAAGGTACTGTTCCGGATGAAGTAATTGTCTGCGGGTCCGAAACAAAATAGGATGTTCCCAGCATAAAATCCCCCAGAACAAGAAAATTGTGTGTTCTGACCCATGGAAGCACGCCTCCGAACGGATTTTCGTATATTCCAAAGGCTGTGGAACTTCTGAAAGCGGGTGCCATAAAATTTGCTTCTGCACCGAGGGCCGCGTAGTTTTTTTGGGGAAATGCTTTTTTTGAAAGAAACCAGGACGAAGAAGCGCCTGTCCCGTACTTGAGGGAAGCTGCGGTTACCGAAAGTGAAATTTTTGGAAACGGACCTGCACTGAAAGATTTGTCAGCGGCCAGAATGAATTCGCAGTCAGGAATATATGCTGCCTGCAGTCGCGGCATAAGTGAATGTTTGTCTGACGGTGCAAGACTTATTGCTGCCGAAAACGGTTTTTGTGCACTGGTAAAGGAAGGGAGCGAGGGGTTTATACCGGGCGTGAGTGTTATTGGCCTGCATAATGCTGAAGGAACTGAGGGAACCGGGTTTTTAAGGCGTGAAACTGTTCCCGAAAAAGACAGCGTACCTGCCAGTAAATCTATATTTAATGGAAGAAAGTTTACATTTTTGTTAATGCGTGCGCCGTATCTGACCTTATGGAAAGAGGCAATGTCCTGAGGCGAAAAGTCACCTGCCTTATTTAGATTGATTTTGTCGGTTCCTGTTCCGGCTGTTATTTTAAGGCAGCCCGCGCTTATGTTTGTTCCTGCGTCGTATCTTAGACTCGGCTGTTCAATGCAGGAACTTACCGATGTGTATGTTTCGAAGGCCCAGTTTGTTCCGGCCGGCTTTTTCTGCGGAAAGACAGATTTTGGCAGGAACAAAACGGCTGCTGTTATTAAAATAAATTTTCTCATCACTTATATATATGCCGTAGAATTCCAGTTTGACAAAAAAAATTAAAAATAAGCAGAAAAAAATGGATTCGGTTTATTTTGTTTTAATTTCTGCGGAATCGGGCTTTGGTTCTTGCAATTAAGGGTAAAAAACTGTACAATATGCGAAATTTTACTTATATTTGCATGTCTGTCTGTAACCGCTTATAGGTACAGGGGAAAATCTAACTTAGTGTTGTATAGTTTATGTTTTTCAAAAGCGGTTCTGGGCCTTCATGTGGGTTTTAAAGAGGAACCGTTATGGAAGAAATCAATGATCAGTTTGATGACGTCCTAGCTATGCCCTCAGAAGAAATCGGTGCTGATGAATCCAGAGAAAATGATTCTGATGCAATTTCTTTTGCGGACCTTGGACTTGATGAGATAACTCTTGCTGCAATTGAACGCAAGGGTTTTGTTACACCTTCTCCTATTCAGGTGCTGGCTATTCCGCGCCTTTTGAACGGAGATGCCAATGTTATTGCACGTGCACGTACCGGTACAGGCAAAACAGCGGCTTTTGGACTCCCGCTTGTACAGCAGCTTAGAAGTGAAGGCGATCACGTAAGGGCAGTTATTCTTGAGCCAACACGTGAACTTGCCATGCAGACCTGTACAGAGATGGCTTCTTTTTCTACAGGAAAATATCCGCGTGCGGCTGTTGTTTACGGCGGTGCATCTATTGGTGAACAGATACGTTCACTTAAGCGCGGTGTAGAAATTGTTGTCGGAACTCCGGGACGTGTTCAGGATTTAATTGACCGCGGCGTTCTTAACCTTGATAAGATTGATTATTTTATTCTTGATGAAGGCGACGAAATGCTTGACATGGGATTTGTTGATGACATCGAAAATATTTTTTCATGTGCAAATCCTGACTGCCGCGTTCTTTTGTTTAGTGCGACAATTCCTGCTCCTATTCTTAAGATTGCCCAGAAGTTTATGGGTGACTACGAGATTGTAGAAGAAGAAGGACACGAAGAAGAGCCGCTTCTTATTGAACAGAAATACTGGATGGTGCGCGAAAACGAAAAAGTCGAAGCTCTTGTGCGCCTTATTGATATTTCGCCGGATTTCTTTGGACTTGTTTTTGTTCAGAAAAAGACTGATGCAGATTATGTATGCAAGGCTTTGGACGAAAAAGGTTACCAGGTTGCAGCCCTTCACGGTGATATTCCGCAGGGACAGCGCGAAAAGATCCTTGCAAGATTCCGCTCAAAGAAGACACGCATTCTTGTAGCTACAGATGTTGCAGCCCGCGGAATTGACATTGAAGGACTTACTCATGTCGTTAATTACGAGCTGCCGTTTGACGGTCCGACATACGTTCACCGCATTGGACGTACAGGTCGCGCTGGTGCTACGGGAATGGCAATAACTTTTGTGCGCCCTGAAGAAAAAAGACGCCTCGGATATCTAAGAAGTGCAATCAGAAGAAGTGCAAAAGGCGAAATGAACGAGGGAACAATTCCTTCTGTTGAAGACGTTCTTGCTGCAAAAAGAGGACGTCTGTTTGACGACATCAAAAACAGTCTTGGACTCAATGCAGAACGTGCCGCTTCTTTGGAAAACACAGATACAGAAAATGCAGAAGAAGCTTCTGTACCTCACCTCAGAAAGGGTGATCCTATTTTTGAAACAATGGCCGAAGAGCTCTGTTCCGGTCAGAATGCCCAGGAAGTTGTAGCTTCACTTCTTTCTGCAACATACGGCGGAATGCTCAGCAAGAATCGTTATGGAAAAATCAATACGGTTTCAGGCGGACGCAATTTTGACCGTTCTGACAGGGGAGACCGCAGAGAACGTGACCGTGGTTCCCGCAGAAGTGTTACTGTCGGTGATGACCAGATAAGGCTTTATGTTCAGATGGGATGGCAGGACGGCTACAATCCAAGAAAGATTGCAGACTACTTCAGCAACCTTCTTAACATTCAGGGACGCCAGGTAGATAACATTGATATGGCCGACAGATTCTGTCTTTTGAGTCTTCCTGTTGAAGCCGGAAAAAAGGCTCTTGAACTTTCTGCGTCAGATTCAGGAATTCCACACATGCACCAGGATACAAAGGTTGACTTTGCTGGAAGGGGTGACTCTTTTGGAAGAAGACGCGGCGGCCGACGTGACTTTGACCGCGGTGACAGACGCGACCGTGGATTCAGGGACCGCGACAGAAACCGTGACGGATTCCGTTCAAGAGGGGCAAAGGGCGGTTCGCATTCAAGACCGGGTGTACATACTGCAACCCAGCGAAGCGGACAGGCATCTTTCTTTAAGAAGTCGTCTTCGTCACAGGAATATTAATGCAACGGGCTGTCTTTAAGGGGCGGCCCTTTTTTTATTGAGGCTCGTACGGCTTGTAACTGTCGAGCCACCTGATTACAGGAACCCTCCAGTCATCTTCCAGGGCACCTTCGAGTAAAAGCCTTTCAAACATAAACTGAATGTAAGAATTGATTTCTTTTTTGTCTGCATCCGTAATATCGGTTGAGTTTTTGAAGAGATCGTTTATAAAGTTTACTGCCATCTGCGGCGTAAAAAGTTCTGGAGTAATTTTTGTAAGCATATACAGCGCCGCCGGAATGCAGTTTACGCTGTGCTGTTTTACGTAGAGAACAGTTTCACCTATGGCAACAGCCTGAGCATACAATTCGCTGTTCCATTGTTCGCTTTCCTGCTGTGTAAATGATTCTCTCTTGAAAAGCATTCTGTAAAAACTGTAGCACAGGCATACTACGACAATATGCAGGCTTGGAACACACAGGTAATGCGGGTCTGCTCTCTGAACATTTGTTACGGCTCTTGATTCGGGGCATTTGGGGCGGTATGTTGTAGTCATTGAGTATGTGTACATTTTGTATGCTTCTTTGTAGCAGCGTTTAATGTAACGCAGGAATTCTATAGAAAGTTTTGCTCCCTGTTTTATGCCGAATCTTTTTTGCATCATTACAATAGGGCGTATCCAGTAATTTATAAAATCAAGATAGCAGTCAATATGGTCAGGCCTAAACGGAACTTTCTGATCCAGTTCGTTGTCTACGTGTTTTACTGGGAAATGAAAAATGTGGATTTTCTGCAGGTACTGGAGCATAAAGAATTTGTTTGCGACAACAAATATGTATGATGCAATTGCGGGCAGTCCCAGAATGTGGCCGATTGGAAGTGTTGCATATGCATAAAGTACGTTGAATGATTTTAACGGCCTTCCTGCAAATTTTCTGATTCTTTTTTCTGACGGTGCCTTTGCTGTTCCCTGGCGGTACGGGAATTCTTTTTTTGTGGTTTTGCTGTTAGTATTTTTCATTTTCCAAATACCTTTTTTGCAACTGCTACTGTTTCCATGGCATCTTTTGAGTAATAGTCTGCTCCTATTTTTTTTGCATAGTCTTCTGTAAGAACAGCGCCTCCTGCAACTATAGCGCATTCTCTTCCATGTTCTGAAAGTGTTGTTTTCAAAAGACTGATTGTTTTTTCCATGTTGGCGACGGTTGTGGTCATAAGTGCGCTTAGCCCTACAAGCTGTATATTGTGTTTTATTACAGTGTCTACTATGGTCTGGGCAGGTACATTTTTTCCAAGGTCAATGACAGTGTAACCGTAGTTTTCGAGCATGGCCTTTACGATGTTTTTTCCTATATCGTGAATGTCACCGTAAACTGTTGCAAGAACAATTGTACCTTTGCTTTCCTGTTTTGCTCCTGTTGCGGCAAGATTTTCCTTTATTTTTGAAAAAGAGTTTCCTACTGTTTCTGCACTGAGCAACAGCTGCGGAAGAAATTTTTTTCCGTTTTCAAAATCTTTTCCTACACTGTCAAGTGCGGGAACAATGCAACCGTTTATTATTTCTACAGGTTTTTTGTTTTGAAGCAGCCGTTCTGTTACGACGGCGGCGCGGTCTTTGAAGCCGTTTTCTATTATTTTGATGAGCTCTGTTTCATCGGTTGCGGAAGAGCACTTTTCTGTGCTGAGTGAATTTTCTGTTGCAGAAGAGGGCTGTGGTGAGGAAGTTAAGGGGACTGCCGCCACCGTGTTAGCGGACTGCGCGTTTTCTTCTGCCGGCCTTACGGTTCCGTTTTTTAAAGCCTGCTCGACCACCGCGTCACGTGCCTTTTTTGTGGTCGGGTCCAGTGTACCTGTGTATGTGTTAATGAAGTCAATGCAGTTCAAATCGAATCCAGCCAGTGTTCTGTATGCCCTGTAAGTGTCCATCATCTGTGCGCTGGCCGGGTTTATTATACATGCGCTTAATCCTGCGTTCAGGGCCAGCATAAAGAAACGACTGTTTATTATGTCGCGTCGTGGAAGCCCGAACGAAATGTTTGAAACGCCAAGAATGAACCCCAGTCCCTGCTCTGAAAATTCATCATGCAGAATTTTTATTGCCCTGACTGTTTCAAGTGCAGTTTTTTGTTCTGAACTTACCGTGAGCGTAAGCGTGTCTATAAAAATATCGCGCGGCTGTATTCCGTATTTTTGGGCTTCGGCAATTATGCGTTTTGCAACTGCAACCCGTCCTTCTGCAGACGGCGCTATTCCGTCTTCGTCAATACAAAGTGCAACTACTGCTCCCCCGTATTTTTTTATTAACGGAAATATTTTGTCCATTGATTCGCGCTTTCCGTTTACACTGTTTACAAGTGGTTTTCCGTTGTAGTATCTGAGCGCTTTTTCTATTACATGCGGTTCGCTTGAGTCTATCTGAAGCGGCGTGTTGAATGTTGACTGGATTGTGCGCACGGCTTTGAGCATCATGGCAGCTTCATCAATTTCTGGAAGCCCCGTGTTTACGTCAAGTACATGAGCCCCGCCTTCTATCTGGCTTTGGGCTTCTGAAAGAATAAAGTCCATGTTCTGTGCGATAAGTGCTTCACGGCATTTTTTCTTTCCTGTGGGATTTATTCTTTCTCCTACAATGACAGGTCCTGCTGTTCCGCCTATTCTTACGGTTTTGTTTCCTGAACATATTCTTGCGCAGTCCAATTTGTTTTCATTCTGGGTGCGGGTAAGTTCTGAAACGACTTTTACCATTTCTTCTATGTGTGCAGGCGTTGTTCCGCAGCAGCCTCCCAGAACTGCCGCTCCCGTCATAAAATTTTTTTTCTGCGACAGGGCAAATTCATGTGGTTCTGTTTTGAATACGTCTTTTCCGTCTATGACAACAGGAAGACCCGCGTTGGGCTGAACGAGAACAGGTATGTGTGAAAAAGTGCAGTACTGTTGTGCGAGCTGTTCGTCTTCTTCAAGAGTGCCACCGCAATTGAACCCAAGTACGTCTACTCCGAGCGATTCAAGATAGGTTACGCAGGTTTCGGCATCGGCTCCGGTGAGTGTTCGCAGATTGGGCTGGAAAGTCATGCTGGCAATTATGGGAAGGAAAGTGTTTTCTTTTATTGCAAGAACTGCCGCTTTGACTTCGTAAAGGTCGCTCATCGTTTCTATAAGTGCAAGATCGGCTCCGGCTTTTTCTGCGGTGACTGCGGCTTTTTTATAGGATTCGTAGGCTTCGTCAAAGGTAAGACTTCCCATCGGTTCCATGAGTTTTCCTATCTGCCCAGAGTCCCACGCGATGTAGTGCGGCTTTTGTTCTGCGCCTGTGCTTGAAGATTCTGCTTCATGTTTTTGGACTGCAGCGTGCGCTATCTGTACGGCCTTTGTGATGTATTCTTCTGCTGAATGTGCGGCATGTTCGAGTTTTATGGGGTTGGCGCCGAATGAGTTTGTTGTTACGATGTCACATCCGGCGTTAAGGTACATGAGATGTATGTTTTCTATTGAGTCCGGGCTGTAGAAATTCAAATCTTCGGGAACGGCATATTTTACGGCAACCGTTTTCTGAATCATGGTTCCCATTCCGCCGTCAAAGAAAATGCATTTTCCTTCGCTGATTTTTGATTTTAAAAACTGCCTGAAATCTTTTTTTTGGTCAGCGTTTGTTGTTGCACTGTTTTTATAATTCATTGCTTGCCTTTATGATTGAGTCTATGTTTTTTAAAATGTCTTCTGCTATTGACGGTTTGTTCATTGTGTAAATGTGAATGCCACGTACGCCGTTTGTTATGAGATCAATAATCTGGTCTGTGGCGTATGCTATTCCAGCCTGTCTCATTGCTTCGGGTTTGTATTCAAATTTGTCGCAGATTGAAAGAAGCTTTGCAGGAACGTATGCCGAAGAAAGTTTTATCATTCTGCTTACCTGTGAGCTGTTTGTAATTGGCATTATTCCTGCAAATACCGGAACATGTATTCCTCTGCTCTGAAGCCTGTATAGATAACTGTAGAGCATGTTGTTGTCAAAAAACATTTGTGTTGTAAGAAAGTCTACGCCGGAATCAACTTTGTACATAAGATTGTCCATGTCGTCCTGTCTGTTGGCGCTTTCGGGATGTCCTTCGGGGTAACATGCTCCTCCTACACACATGCCATGGTCTTTGAGTATGCGCACAAGATCGCTTGCGTGGGTAAGACCTTCTGTAAGTACAGAGCCTGAATCTGAATTCTGCGGAATGTCACCGCGGAGTGCAAGTACGTTTTCTATTTTGTTTGCTTTCATTTTGGCAATTACTTTTTCTACTTCGTTTTTTGTATTTCCTACGCAGGTTAAGTGCGCCAGTGCCGGTGTTCCGAAGTCTATGAGTTTTGAAGCGATTTCTACAGTGTTGCCTTTTGTTGTTCCGCCTGCTCCCCATGTTATGCTCATGAAGTCAGGGTTGAGTGCGCTCAGTTCTTTTGCCGCAGAAACTACGTTGTCAAAATTTGCCTGCTGCTTTGGAGGAAAAATTTCAAATGACAGAAGAACTTTTTTTTCTTTAAGAATATTTGTTATTTTCATTGTAACCCCTTTTTTGCTTCTATATTGATTGTGCAGATTTTTCTAATTCGTCCAGTTTTCTTAGACGCTGTTCGTCAATTTTAATCAGAAGATTTTTTTCCTGCGTTGGAAGAACAAGCCCTTTTGGACCGTTTTTTGCCCTTCTTAAATATTTTACCTGCGTGTAATAAAGATCTGCCTGTCCGTTGCGCCTTGCCTTCGAGTGGTATACTGCAAGGTTTCCGGCATACAGAAGAATGTCCAGCGGAACTGTTTTGTCGCGCCTTGCCCTGATGAATACGTAACCGCCTGCATAGTCTCTTGCGTGAAGCCACATGTCCTGTCCTTTTACGGTGTGGCGCAGAAGTTCATCGTTTTCTGCTGCGGTTCTTCCTACAATTATTGTCCAGCCGTCAATTTCGTAATGAAGACCGGCATGCGGTTTTTCTGTTTTCTGTTTGGGCTTTGTGTCTTTTCTGAGCATCTGCTCAATCTTTATGACATTTTTTTCGTTGAGCATTGCGTTGTACTGCGCGTCCAGTGCGGCAATTGTTTTTTTTGCCATATCAATATCGTGCGCGAGTGCATCCTGTCCCGAAACTGCTTTTTTGTACTGTTCGTAGTATACGGCTGCATTTTCCTGAACGCTTTTGGAAGGATCTATTTTTATGTGAACTTCAAGTCCTGTGTCGTAGTCAATGCAGTCGAGCATTCCGCCTTTGGCATCCTGTCCGAAAGATAAAATAAGATCGCCGGTGTGCTTGAGTTTTGCCGCGTCAGAAAAGTTATTCTGCTTTTCAAGAAGTCTCTGGAGGGCTGCTTCCATTTTGCTGTGCTTTACGTTGTACCATTTCTGTGCCTGTGCAAGCAGAGTTTCTCTTGAAAGAATGTGCGCGTGTTCAGAATAGAAAATATCTACTTTGCGGTTAAAGGTGAGCGGCTGTTCTTTTTTTGCGGAACCTGCTGCGGAATGTGTTGCGGCATTTTCCCCGGAATATTCTGCTGTAATTTCGTCAAAGGTACGCACCGGGAATTTTTGAAGCGCTTCTTTTTTTTCTTCGGCAGTTGCTTCTCTTTCCTGAATTTCAAAAGTTCCGCCTGTTACTTCACCTTTTTTTGGTCTGCGGAACATGCAGTCCTGGATAATTCCGGCTTCATCTGTTACGATAACATTTGCTGCTCCCGACCAGAGTCTTATGTAAATAAAAAAGCGTTCCTTCCATGTAGAAACGTCCATTTTTATTATGCGGTCAAGTGCAATCTGGCGGCAGGAATTTATTCTCATTCCCTGAATGTGCGATTTTAAAAATTCATTGAAGCGCAGCGGTTTTTCGTTTTTGGGTATGCGCGTGCGTGTTTCGTTTATTCTGCAGGCTTGGGGTGCCGTACAAATTATTATTGTAGAAACGCTTCCTTTGTTTACAATTCTGAATGCGAGTGTGTCGAACCCCGGCTGGACAATTTCCTGAATAAAAGAACCCGGAAGGTCAAGTTCGCTCAGAATAGTGTTTATTTCATTGCAGTTAAGAGACATGCAGTAACTCCGCTTAAGTTTTGACTTGGCACGTGCCTTCTATTATATCATTTTATACGGTAAAATTTCAACAATAAGACTATATTAAGATAATTAAGACAATCAGCCGTTGAAAAAATCGGCAGTAACGTATAAAATCAAAGGCTATGATAAAAGCCACTGGTTCTCAGATAATTGTTAAACTTCTTGAATTGGAAGGAATTAAGACCGTTGCGGGAATTCCCGGCGGATCTATTTTGCCTTTGTATGATGAATTGAATAAAAGCGGAATAAACCATATTCTTGTACGACAGGAGCAGGCTGCAGGTTTTATTGCACAGGGTATGACGCGCTCTACCGGAATTCCTGCTGTCTGTATGGCAACAAGCGGACCGGGCGCAATGAATCTTCTGACTGCGATTGCCGATGCCCGCTGTGATTCCGTTCCTATTGTTGCGTTTACCGGCCAGGTCAACAGCGCCCTTATCGGAACAGATGCTTTTCAGGAAGCAGATACATTCGGTCTGTCGTTTCCTATTACAAAGCACAGTGTTATGGTAAAAAACGCACTGGATCTTCTTTCGGTTGTTCCGCAGGCTTTTGCTATTGCTGTAAGCGGAAGGCCGGGGCCTGTTCTTATAGATGTGCCGCGTGATGTTCAGACTGCGGTTGTAGAATTTGAAGACTGGCCCAAGATTGAATCTGTTTACGAAGGAAAACATTCGGCTCTGGCAAAGAAATTCTGCACTCCCGAAAGTGAAGTTCCTGCTGTGATAGAAACTATGGCACAGACACTTGCGGCTGCAAAAAAGCCGGTTCTTTATGCCGGCGGCGGTTGTAATTCTTCTGATGCTTCACGTGCGATTGCTGCTTTGCTTTCTGTTTATGACTGCGCAGTGGTTTCGAGCCTTATGGGAATAGGTGCTGTTCCGTCTTCGGCAAAAAACAATTTTGGTATGCTTGGAATGCACGGAAACTACGCTGCAAACAGGGCAATGCATGACGCCGATGTTGTGCTTGCAATGGGCGTGCGTTTTGATGACAGGGCAACCGGTGTTATTTCAAAATTCTGTCCTGATGCAAAAATTCTTCATATAGATATTGACGCTGCCGAAATCAATAAAATTCTTCCGGCATACAAAGCGCTTGTAAAAGATGTAGAAAGTGCTGTTCCGCTTTTGGCAGAAAAAGTTGCCGCAGTCTGTTCTGTTAAGGACAGCGGTAATGAAGAGGCTGCAGCCGCAAGAAAAGATTGGGTTTCTTCACTTGCAGAAATTTTTGCGCAGACAAAAACTGTTGAACTGGGCCGGCCTGCAAATCTTGAGTCTGTTAACCCAAGGGCGTTTATCCGTTCCATTCCGGAATTTGCTGCAAAGGCCGGTGTTGCCGCAGAGGATATTATTGTTACGACAGACGTAGGCCAGCACCAGATGTGGAGCACACAGTATTACCCTGTTGAACTTCCGCGTCAGTTTCTTACAAGCGGTTCTCTTGGAACAATGGGATTTGGTCTTCCTGTTGCTTTGGGCGCGGCTGTTGCAAACCCGCAGAAGAGAATAGTGTGCATTTCTGGTGACGGAAGTATTCTTATGAATATTCAGGAACTTGCAACTCTTGCCGAACTGAATCTTAATGTTACTGTAATTGTTCTTCAGAACGGTTCGCTGGGTATGGTAAGGCAGCAGCAGGAATATCTGTTTGACAAAAATTACAGCGCAAGTATTTTCAAAAAGGTTCCGGACTTTATGAAAGTCGCTGCCGGTTTTGGAATAGATGCAGTTGATGCACTTGCAGATGACAAATGGTATGAAAAAGCCTTTGCCGCCGGTCCACACTTTGTTAAGCTGGGAATTGACATGCAGGAAAATGTACTGCCCTTTGTTCCCGCCGGAAAAGCAAATATAGACGCGGTGAGATAAAAAAACAATGGGGCTGTCTTAGAAGTTATCCAACACTTCATAAGGACAGCCTTTTTTTTTCATTTCAAAATCCTTTTTTCCATAAGTCGACTTTTCCCTGCTCGTTGGTTTCTTAGCTCAGTCTTGCAAGCTGCTTAAAATCATAACCAAGCATCAACAAACCCCATTCTGTTCCGACTTTTTTTGAACCGCGAAGATGAAATCTGCGGAATTTCTGGTTGGCTTTTATCTGACCGAAGACAGTTTCACACTCTGTCGAACGTTTTTTCATGAGTTTCTTATATTCATCTGTTGCGAGAAGATTTTTTACTTTCGATTTTTGTTCCAGCCAGTGTTCATTTCTTTGAATCATTCGTCCATATTCTGACTTTGTACATAATTCCCGGTAAGGACAGCCTTCACAATTGTCACACTGGTAAACATCATAAGTTTGAAGATAACCGGAATGATTTTTCTTTGTTACCGTTTTTTTGTAGGGAACAGGATTTCCGGCCGGACAGGTATACAGTTTTTGATTTGAATCATAATTCCAGTTTTCAAAATTGAATGTTTTCTTTTTGAAACTGCGCTTTGTTTCTTTTTCGTAAGTTGAATATTTTATTGCTCCAATAATTTCTTTTTCTTCAAGATAATCATAATTTTCTTCACTCCCATAACCGGCATCGGCAATTATTGTTTCAAATTTGCAGTCCAGGCGGTTCATTACATTTTCAAGATGAGGTTTCAGAGTTCTTGTATCTGTTGGATTCGGAAATACATCATAACCAATTACAAAATTATTTTCAGTTCCGACCTGAATGTTATAACCCGGCTTGAGCTGTCCGTTGAGCATTGCATCTTCTTTCATGCGCATAAAAGTGGCGTCTTCATCTGTTTTTGAATAGCTGTTTCTGCCCTTGAATGTCGCATTTGCTTTTTCGTATTTTTCTTTTCTTGGAAGATAGTCTTTTTCAATCAGCCGTTTTGCTTTTTTCAGTTTTTTTTTAACGTCTTTTGATTCCTCGTTGATTGAATCTGCAATTTCATCAAGTTTCTTATTAATTTTGTCTGCAACAGCTTTGATTTCTTCACTTGTAACGGTAATGTCTTCACCAAGTTCGGCGAGATCTTTGTTGCCGTATTCTCTGTTTTCCACGTCTGTTATTTCTTCAACTTCTTTCAGGAATACACGGAGTTTTTCATCCAGTTTCTTTTCGTTTTTCTCAACTGCTTTTTTCCACACGAAAGTATATTTGTTTGAAGCGCTTTCAACCTTTGTTCCGT
>OIYR01000021.1_pt1 | contig 93160 bp, 90 predicted proteins | sample 1588221 | NCBI WGS metagenome assembly OIYR01 (sample SAMN03283292) | human gut metagenome | biome: human-associated habitat; material: feces | host: Homo sapiens | place: Peru | collected 2012
GCTACTAGTAGCTTATCTACATCTAACACCTTCTACGGGGGTACTAGTATTAATCTTTAAACTAATTGTGTCATGTATAAAGATAGTCTTGATATTTATGATGAACTTCCTGAAGATATGATTGAATATCTTAAATATAATGGTCGTCATTTCAATAAACATCTTTGTGATTTTGCTGTTAGTCAAATGGAAGATAGTAATGGTAAAATTACTCCTTATACAGAAGAGCAGGTTGATAGTATTCTTAAAGCATATAATATACATCTAGATAATGATATACTTTATGATAAAGTGTTTGTAGCTAATATGTGTAAAGCTGATTATCTAGGTAAGAGTGTTCCTAATGAAAATTATCTTGCTCAATATGTAAAAGATGTTCTTGATGATGTTGATGGTTATGATGGTATAGCATTTAATCGTTGGTATGCTGATACTTGTCGTAAAGGAGTTCCTATTAATTGGTATAAATTTAAGTGATTTTCTAAGAGTAGTAAGTTTATTATAGTTGCCTGAAATCATTGAAATTTAACCTCTGTGAGGCTCACAGGTTAGCTCTGAAAGCTTTAAATTTGCAGTATGGTAAAGAGTAAAGGTAAACAAATAAAATGCTCTCAGAAATGCTTAAAATGTTTCGTGGTTAGTAATTGATTAGAATAGTAGTATTACACAACATTATACTTGTAGTACTACTATTTTTATTTATAATAAACTTAATATTAATGTTATGAATCTATTTAAACTTAATACTAGAGATTATATCAGTATTGGAGGTTGGCTTATAGTTTCTATTGTAATTGGAGTTATAGCCGAAGTTATAATGATTGCTAGAGAATATTATCAATGGAAACATTATAGACTAGCTAAATTTGAAATTGAAGATGTTGTTCGATATAGTATTATTATTACTATTGGAACTATTATTAATATAAACTTAATAAAATTATGGATGTTATAAATAATATAATTAATGCTTTGATAAGTCAATTTGATTTTACTTATTGTGTTATAGTAAACATTATGACTTATCTTATAATAAACTTTATGATTAAAGTTGCAGGTGGTAATGTAGTTATTCCTATTAAAAGGATAGTTCTACTATTTTCTATAATAGTTATAGCTGCTATTTATTATTTTCTTGGAACTGATATTAAAGTTCTAGTTAATTCTGCTATATTAGCACCTGTTAGTTGGAGTTGGATATTTAAACCTATTGCTAATAAACTAGGTTTGGATTATAAACAAATTGATAAACTATTAAATTAAACTTGTATGATTAACAAAAATGACCTTAGAAAAGCTATTAGTAGTATTGCTATAAGTAATGCTAAACGTAATACTATTTATAAAGCTTTCAGTGATTTAGGTTCTATTACTAAAGAGGAGTTTGATTCAGTTAAATCTGACATTTCTAAAGTTGTAGAGAGTATGCTGACTAAGGACACTGTTGGTAAAGCTAATGGTGTTGCTAGTCTTGATTCTAACGGTAGTGTTCCTATTGAGCAACTAGGTAATATAGATACTACTTTGTTCTTGATAGTTAGAGAGCTTCCTACTACTGATATTAAAACTAATAAGATTTATCTTGTTCCTAATCAAGATGGTCAAGGTAATAATGTTTATATTGAATATCTTTATGTTGAGAATGTTTGGGAAAAACTTGGTGAGTTTAAACCTGAAGTTGATTTGTCGGAATATGTAAAATCTAATGAGATATATCAATGTATAAAAAAAGAATATGATTCATCAAAACGTGGTACTAATTCTATTGCAATAGATGACTCTTCAAAAGCTAAAAATTTTGCTGTTGCATTAGGAGTGTCAGCAACAGCTTTGTCAGATTATTCTATTGCAATAGGTTATACTGCACAAGCAAAAGCTGCAAATGCTGTTGTATTAGGAGCGGCAGCAATAGCGTCAACGTATTATTCTATTGCATTAGGAACTAATGCAAAAGCAACAGGTTATTCATCAATTACATTAGGTAATGCAAGCTCAATAGGAGAATATTCTATTGCAATAGGTTATGGAGCAAAAACATCAAAATCTCATGCTATTGCTATTGGAAAAAATGCTAAAAATGACAAATCTATCTTCAGCGTTGGTTTCAACGGCATAAATGGTATTGATATGGATGAAGACAACTACGGACTGTATCTCAAAGGTTTTGGTGGATATACTGGAACAAACCTCACTACCAACAATGCTACTGGTGAAGAAGTGTTGAATCCAGACATAAAAAGTGTTCAGCAAATAATTAACGAAAAAGCTGATGCTTCTTCTATTCCAACTAAACTATCTCAACTTACTAATGATGCTAATTTTATAACTTCATACACTGAAACAGATCCTGTTTGGACTAGAGAGAAAGCTAATTATTATACTAAAACTGAAATAGATAATAAGGGTTATCTTACAGAACATCAATCATTAGATGATTATCTAACCAAAACTGCTGCCAACTCTGAATATTTATCATTAGGTAATGGAGGTGTTGTTAAAAATAGTATTACTATATCAAGAGTTTCTGCTACCAATACTGATTACAGTTTAGATTTGAGCGCAGGCAGTATAACAATTGAACAAAATGACGGAAATAATCAAGTACTATCAATAAATGGAGAAAGTTTTAATTATCGTGATAACGTTTTTATTGTTAATGAAACTGGTTTTTCGTTCAATAATTGTTTTACTGTAATATCTAATGATGAAACTAACAATGGCAAAAGTGTTATAATTTTAGGTAACACAACGATAACGGAGGATTCTTTATCTAGACTTAATTCAATTCTTAATAACATTACAGCAGCTACCACAACAGAAGACATGATGACTAAATTCAATGCTTTGCTTGCTGATTTGAAAGCTAAGGGTTATATGGAAGCTGATACTGCTGAATAAGCTTCTTTTCGTTGGTTTATATAAATTGCTTCTCCTAGTAATAGTTCTACTGTTGCTAGGAGTTTTTGTTTATAATAATTTCGACTGCATATCGGCTTGCCTGATAACTTGTTATATGTTAGCTGATTAACTAATAACAAGCCGCAAATTATGCAGTTTGTGTGCGCACACAGGCATATCTATTAGAGTGTTATGATTTTGATTTAATGTCATAAAAGTCTATATTTGCAAGTGATTGAATATGTAATATGTTTGATGTTTATGATAACAATGATGATAATAATATAGATAACAAGTAAACTTCTTTTTGGAGAACTTTTGATGATAGGATTTATTGTTGTTGTAGGATTAAATTGAAGACAGTAATCAAAGTTATAATCAGGTTAGTAGATAAACATAAGTATAATTTAAAAAAAGGTAGAATAGGTCTGTTAAAAATGAAATATTTACTGTTGCTAGATATAATAATGATTATTATGTATTTAATCCTCCTCATGTAGACAATGTTGATGTTCGCAAGTAAGGTATAGTAAGGTAACATGTCATACATTCCTTCTACGGGGGAGCTAATTTTGATAGTATTAATATTTAAACTAATTATATAATGGCTAGTATTGCACAACTTGTTAGTGAGTTTGCTCATAGTCTAGGTCAACCTAATAATCAAGCTTTACGTAATAATATAAAATCTTTAATTATTCATACTAGAGCTGAAGTTATTAGACGTAGTTATGAGAATCACAATTATATTGATAAAGGACTAACTCAACGATATAGAGTTAGTCTTATTAGTGTTAACGATGGAGATATTGAACTTCCAGATGGAGTAAGTGTTGATAAAATTAAACGTACAAAACAAAAAGTTCAAAGACCTGTTAGACTTACAAATAATCTTCCATTTGATAGAGTTAGTACAGTTGGTTATAAGACTAATAGAGAAATTCCATTTATAAAAGAAACTGTTGCTAGATTTAGAGGTAGTCTTCCTGGTATGTGTGGAGCTATCAGTTATGATTATATTAATGATTATATTTATCTATATCCAGCATCTAATAATAAAGCTTTAACACTAGGAGCTATAGTTATTGAATCAGCTTTTGAACATCCTAATCAAATAATTCTTGAAAATGATGATGCTGATGAATTAGATGTAGCTTTAGATGATAATGAGTGGGTTTTATCTGAAGATATGGTTGGTCAAATTAAAGAGATTATATATAAGAGAGACCTTTTAAATCAAGTTCGTCAAACAGATGAAGTTCCAAACAATATTAAATTTTAAACAATGGAAAAACCTATAAGTACCAAGCAGTATTTTAATAGTATGCAGTTTGCATTTAAAATGGCTCTTCAAACTATGTTTGTTGAGAAAGATAAACTTGAAGCTGAATGTAAAGGTAAAAGAGATAAATTTGTTGAATGGCTTTCAGAGTTTAAAACTAATCTTGCAGATTATCCTGAGTTTGTTGAAGATAGATATATTAATGGTAGAATATTATCAACACTTGGAATATTATATAGAGATGAGACTATTGATAATGAAACTAGAGCTAAACTGCTAGAGATTATTAATTACTTTAAAGTAAAGAAAAGAATTGCTGAAATTGATAGATGTAAAGTTAGTTATCAAAAATGTCTTAAACTTAATCATAAGCAATATCTCCATATAATTAAAACTTTCTATACTAAAGTTCAAGAGTATCTTCTTCAAGGTTATGGTTATGTTTATGATAATCGTATTGGCTGGATATGTTTTAATCGTAATCTTTATAGACAAAGAGAAAGTAATGTTTTAGATTATGCTAAGACTAAAGCTAACAAGAAGAGACTTATTGAACAAGGAGTTCATCTTTGGAATAAAGCTGAAGAAGAATGGGCTAAAGCTAATGGACTTCCTTACAATGGTGTTGATTATAGAATATTCCGTAAACCTGAAGCTATATATGAACTTCCTTTGTTAGATTGTACTCTTCCAAATGCTTATATATTGAAATTTAAAAAGGTTAATTATAGACCAGCTCAATATGCAGGTATAACTAATGAACAACTTCTTAAACAAACTGGAGGCGACGTTAATGAGATTTATAAACTTAATATAGACCTCAAGACTAAGCTTAGTCTTTGTCTTGAAGCCGATAAACTTCTTTATACTAAATTTATTAGAAATGAAAATCAAGAATCAGTTAAGCATAGAACGCCTAGTAGCAAAAGTAGACAATGACTTTAATATAAGTGAAAGTGATTGGATTCCTAGAGTAGCTGCTTGGACTATTGATGCTCTAAGTCAAATGAAGATTCTTCCTTCTGTTAAGAAGAAAAGACAGTTGGAAGTTAGTGATAAGATAGCTCAATTTCCTTGTGATATTAATAATGCAAAAGAAATTAGAGTTTATGATAAGTATGGTTGTGAAATTCCTGAACTAGATTCTTCTAGTTGTCATTGTAACTCAGGTTCTGATAGTAATAGACGTGCTACAGAATCTGAGATTGCTGTTATTGACAGTACCAATAAAACAGGAGTTAATTATATGGAAGTTGCTTCTATAGTAAACGGTAATAGTAATCACAATTATATTCTAGATGGTAATAATATAGAATTGAACTTTGATACTGATTACATCGTTGTAGTATCTTATGAAGTTGCTACATATTATGACGAATACTATGATTGTGAAGTTCCATATATTTATGACAACGGTCTTCTTCTTGAAGCTTTGTCGTGGTATATTCTTTTTAAATATCTTAGTCGTGGAAGTAAGCATCAAGTATATGATTTAAAAAGTAGTAGTCCTGTGACTAATCCTTGGATTCAATGGAATACTCTTCGACCAAAAGCTGCTGCGTCTGTTCGTAATGAATTAAATAAAGATGTTCAAAGTGATTGGAATAACTTCTTTTATAACTTTACTTTTAATCCTAGAAAACTTTAAAATATGAATATAATTCCTGAATTTAATATCAATCATAGATATAAAGATTGTAAGTCTAATAGTATTTTAAATGCTAGAAATATTATAGTTAATGATACAGGTGAATTTATTAAAGCTGAAGATGGATTAAAACCTGTCATTACTGAATGGTATAATGAAGATGATACTATAGATAATGATTCTCATAATATTGTTGGAATAATCCCTACATCTGACAAACTTTATATTTTTTGCGACAATAATAATATTTATGAACTTAAAAGTAAAGATAGTAAAGCTTATAAAATAAAAGGCGATAATAATTGGAAATATATACCTAATACAAGCTTTATTGGCACTTATACTTATATGAGCAATAATAAAACTTGTTTAGCTATATCTCAATTTGTTGATGGTATTACTAATAGTTATTATAAATATCCTTTACAAAGTTGGATTATTGATGATAATAATGTTAGTAATTATAATATTGCTCCAGATATACCAAGTTTTATAACAGATTATAAAATTGACGAAACAGGTAATCTTATAAGTGGTGTATATACATTTTTTATAAGATTTAAAATAAGTAATCATGATTATACTGATTGGTTTCAAATAACTGATGATATTCACATTATATCAAAACTTGAACATGAAATTATAACACATAATTATAAAATTCAAAATAGTATCAAACAAGCTGATACTATAAATTTTGATAAGTTTAATGTTAATAAAATAGGACATACTAATAAAAATATAAATATTACTGTAAATATTACAGATGATGATATATTGTATAAAGATTATCAAATAGGATGTGTTGAAAAAATAGAAGATAAAGTTGTTGGAAGAATTATTCTTGATACAAATAATCTTGAAAATAAAACTAACACTTTTAATATTTATAATAATGACTTTATTGAAGAAGTTTCTGTAGATGATTTAATTCGTAATCCTATAAACTTTTTCAATGTCAAATCATTATGTAATTATAATAATAGACTTTATATTGCTAATTATCAAGAACATGATGTTTCTGATATGTCTGTTAGTGGATATGCTACTTTAAAATCTTCAAATAAAGAGTTTGTAAAAGATAAATATGATAAAAATACTGATAGTAAAAATTATAATTATGCTATTATAAATATGTATTTTCAATTATCTTCTACTAATATAAAAAATATAAAGAAAGAAGTAAAAATTGTTCCTGTTACATCAGGTAAATATAATGGTTATTATAAAGTATGTGATGAAACTTCTACAGATGTATATAGTGAAGTAAATAATTTTTGGAAATATATAGCAGAAAACTTATATATTCAAAATGGTAAAAGTGGTGCTTACGAACCTATATCTTCTTGTAATGTTGTTGAAGATGGAGACCCTGTTTTAGACGACAATGGTGTAATTAAAGAACAAAATTATGTAGAGTATACTTATAGTATGTATATAGGTGATACTTTTAACAATGCTATAGCTCCTATTCATAATTCTTCTTTTCCAGGTAATGAATGTGATGATTTGATAACACAAAAACTTGGTAATCATAGATTAGTTCCACCAAAATTATATGGTAGAGATGGTAGAGATTACAATACTGTTCATGGTCCAGATGATGGTAAAAATTATTCTATTGAAGATTTAGTAGAACTAAATGCAAAAAAAGGAAAAGAAACTATAAACATTTATATATCAACTACAGGTCAAATTACTCTAGTAGATAGTCGTTGGGCTATGAAATCTAACATTGATAGACTATCTTATAAAAAAATAGATTTAGATTTGAAAGCTAATGAATCTGAATCTGAAAGTAATATTAATGATGGTTACTATAAAATTGAAACATTGTTTACTCAAGGTTATAATGGTGGATGGGGTCAAACAAGACTAGGTTTAGTATATAGTAAAAGAAATATTAAATTATCAAGAGATAATTCACAATTAAATGCTCCTTGGAAAGTACATGTAGATAAAACTTATTTTAATACTATATATGCAATTAACGAAAAGTCTAGTGATATTTCTCTTAATTCTGCTGATACAGCACATCATCTACCTATAACAAATATTTATAGTGTAGGTAAAATCGTTTTGAAAAATATTACTGTAGATGAAGCTTCTAGTATAGATGTTGCTACAATTAATAAAACACTTATTCCTAAACAAAAATATAAAACTTTTATTCACTTTGTTAGAAAAGATGGTACTGCAACTTTAGGTTATCCTATAGATAATAATTTTGATAATAATTTTGATAATAAAATAAAAGCTTTACAAATTGTTTGTAATAATATACCTGATTCTTATAAAGGATATTTTATAACTTATGAGAAACCTATTAAAAATGTTGAACATATTATAATTACAAAATATGATAATAAAGTTATAGGTACTAATTCAAATATTATATATAATCAAAATATTATATATATTGATTCTCTTAAAATTGCTAAATATGTTTATAACAAATTAGGACAAAATTATGTTATTTTAGAAGGTGTTGATGTTAAAGATAATCCATATATAAAATATGGAATTATTAACAGTGATAATTATAACAATATTAAATTTAAAACACTGTATAGATTAACTCCTAATATATATACTAAAGATGAATATAATGATAATAAATATCTTCCAGGTTATTATAATAAAGAGAAATCTATTATATTTGATAAACCTGTAATGTTTATTGCAACATCTGAAACTGTTTGTAATATAGAAGATACAGAAGTTAATTATGGTGTATCTATGATTCAAGATTATGTTTATAGTGATATACCTATTGATGATTTTGTTATAAAACAAGATTTTGAAACTGCTGCAATAACTTTTACTAAAAATGGTAGTAGTGATTATTTAGGTAGTTATACTAACAATATATTATCTCCTCAAAAGCTAAAAGACTTTCTAACTCTTCCAGCATGTTATACTTCTAATCCTATTAAAACGTTTACTAATTTTGTAAAAGATACTTATAAAAGTTATTTTCCTCAAACTATTTATAGAAGTTATCAAATAAGTGATGAAAATAATACTAATGCCTTTAGATTATTTGATGTTGATTCATATAAAAACATATTTGAAAATAAAGGAGAAATAGTAAATCTTATAGGTGTTGGAACATTATTATTAGTTCATACTAAATATAGTCTTTTTAGATTTGATAATAAAAACAATCTTACAGCAGATATTAAGGTTAAAAAGATTGATGTATTTGATAATAGTTATGAAGATTGTTTTCCTGATAAATACGGTTATGGAGGATTAGATAATATTGAAGAAAGTATTCTTTGTAAAGCTGGTTATATTTGGTTTGATAAAAATAATAAAACTATTCTTAGATATGATAACGATATTAAAGCTTTATCTGATGAACTAGATATTTTTATCAAAAAACTTAATATTGAAACAGTTAGATTTGCTTATACTCAAGATAAACGTATTCTTATTTGTATATACTATAAAGACGATTATAATACAATATTGAATTTGACAATAAGTTATAATCTTAATACGTCAACATTAATATCGTGTCATGATTATACATTTACAAAATCTTATAATACATATAATGAAACGTATTTATTTGACGATAATAAAGATAAAACTAATCTATATGTATTCGATAAGAATGTAAATACATATAATAAACTAAAAAATACTGATTGTTCTTTTATACCTAGTTATAATAATAATCTTTCATATATAGATATTATATTTAATATAGATTATTCAACAATTAAAGTACTTGAATCTATAAATTATAGTCTTTATAAAGAAGCTATTAATAAATATATATATGAAGATTCTGATGTTGATAGTATTTATTCAGGTGATGAAGTTATAATTTATAGTGATTCTACTTATAGTGGAATACTTGATATTAAAAATGGTACTGATTTTAATAATATTAAACAATCTAAATTTCCATATTATTATAAAGGTCAATGGTATTTAAACTACTTTAGAAACAAATTATCTAATAAAGATGATATTAAAGAAGTAAATACTAACTTTATTTATTATGATAAGACTAAACAAAAATATATAGCAGGAAATACTAATGAAAATATTTATAGATATGAATTGTTCAACAAAGATATTAATAATGAACGAAGACTTATATACGGTAAATATATAGTTGTTAGATTCATATTTAATACAAAAGATTTTATATTAGAAAACATGTCATTTACAACTAATCCTTATTAAAATATGAAACGAATAAAAAAACGTGCTGATTTTGGTGGAATTTTTAGTTCTACTATAGCTCCAGTTATAAATGGTATTGGAGGTGTGTTAGATAGTACATTATCTACACAAGGTGTCAATCAATTTAAAACAGAAGACACTAGTACAGAAACAGATGATACTGTAGCAATGAGATATGGAGGTAACGCTAGACCTAAATGTTGGTTAGGTGCAGCTATAGGAGCTGCTACAAGTTTAGCTAGTGGTTTAATAGGAGGTGCTGCTAATAGAAAAGCTGCAAGAAAAGCTGCTGCTTTACGAAATAGGCAGAATATGATTCAAGATATGCAAGGTAGAGATAAACAACTTAATACTCTTTATTCCACATATCTTAATAATAATGATAACGAAGAAGACCTTGTTTATCGTAGAGGTGGTACAGCTACACAGCACCCCCGTAGAAGAATATTTGATAGAGGTGGTAAATATAACTTTGCTAATTTTGCTAATCGTCTAGAACGTAATGTTAATGAATCTGATAACACTAGAGTTGCTAGTGGTAGACGAGTAGTTAATGCTAGAAATAGACAATATAGACGAGATAACAGTCTTATAGGTAAAGTTATTAATTATATAGATAAATCTGATAGAGCTTCTCAAATTAAACGTAAAGGAACTCTTACTGCTCAACAATATAGAAATAGTAAGGCTGCTCAAACTTTTGGAAGATATGATAGAGTTAATTATAATGGTAAAACTTATTATATTCCACAGGTTCAAGGAGGTATAGCTCCAACTATTGGAATTTCTAATGCTGGAAAAGTTGCAAGTTTTTATAATAGATTAGATAAAGCTAAACGAGTTTTCTCTGGTGTTCCTTCAATTAATAACCTTAGAAGAAAACCTAATTTACCAAGTTTGGAAACTATAATAAATGGTGGTAGAAATAACTTTAAAGGAATATCTAATACAGAAAGGTTGTTTCGTCCTAATCCTGTAATGCCTAAAGGTTATAAAGTTACAGGTTTAAAAGGTACACAATCACCAAAAGAAGTAGGCGAAGGTTTATATAATTATCTTACTAAAAGAACTGCTATTGTTCCTGATAGAGGTAATGTTAAACCGTTTCCAATAAATAGTAATTCTACATATAATGCCATAAGACCAAAATTTTATAATACTAGAACATCTCCAGTATATAGAACTGATAACAATCCTGCTTATGAAGGAAGAATACCTTTTGTAACTGTTGGAGATAGAATTAGAGTTGGAGAAGATATTATAAAAAATACTAAAGCATATAAAACTCTTTATAGATTATCTAAGAGTGATGATTTTCCTAAAGTTGTTGGATATACTGCTCTTGGTGTTCCTCTTGCACTTGGTAATGCATACGGTGCTTATAAATTATTAAATAACACAAATAATAGTAAATCCAATAATATTAATAATAAAACAAATTTTAATAAACCTGCTAATAATCCTAAAGCTAAAACTCAATCACAACAAGTTAGTAATAATACAGCTCAAATTGCTAAACAAACTCCAAATGATTCTACTGTAGTCGAAAATAACAATCAAACTCCTGTAACAAATAATAAAACTAGTAATCAAGTATCTCCTAGTTCTACACAAATTTCTAATAATAAAAAAGCTGCTAAAACTATTCAGAGAAGAGGTAGAACTAAATCTAGAGTTTCCACTAATAGAACTAATAATAATAATAGTAATAATTTTAGGCAAAATGTTAATTTTGAACCTATAGATGATACAGTTAACGGATATAGTCAAGTAGAAGATATTCAAGATAGAAGCTATGATGAATATAAAGCAGATATTGATGCTGAGGCTGAAGCTAGAAGACAAGAAGTAATTAATGATTTACTTACCAACTATAATTATGAAGATAGGAACACTACTGATGAAATGCGTTATGGAGGTAAAGCTAGAAGTAAAAAAAGAGTTCCTATTAAGATAACAGATGGTGGAGTTGCACAGAAGATTGGTAACAACACATTTCTTCTACGGGGGGGTTCACATGAGCAAGTTAATCCAAGTGGACAAACTGGTATAGGCATTAAAGTTGGTAATAATGAAATTGAAGCTGAAGGTGGAGAAGTTGCTCAAAGAGTAGGTAATGCTCTTAGAATATTTTCTGCTCAACCTATGATTAATGGCATTAGTCCAGCTCAAGCTGTTGAAGCAGGAGCTAATAAAAATAGAATATTTGCTATTCAAGAAGCTTTAAAACGTAATAGTAATAATAATGTTTTTAGGAATGGTGGTATTAAAAAAGTTGGTCCAACTTACAATCCTGAAACTAAATCGTGGTATAATATTAATGGTGCTAAACTTAAAAAAGGTCATGGATATTATAGTCAAGCTGCAAATAAATTTGTTCAATATAATAGCGATGGTACTATTAGTAAGTTTACTATAAATCAATGGGCAAAACTTAAAGGAAAAACTCAATCTTATAATGTTGGAAATAAAGCAATACCTTTATTAGGTATATCTAATAATGGACGAAATATTTCTTTTTATGCTCCAAAAAGAGTGAGAAATAATGTTTCTCCAACTAAAGAGAATAGCGAAAAACATGAAGATTGGGTTAATCAAAGTGTAAATTATATTGGTAATAATACAAATAAATTTAGTAAAGAAGGAATAAATTTAGCATTTGCAACACCTTATGGAAGTAAAGAAGTTATTATAAATGGTAGACCTGTTTCAGCTAATATGCTAGATTCTATAGCTTATAATGCAGGACTTAATAAATATAATAAGTCTCAACTACCTTATGCTTTTGGTATTCCAGCACATGAAACAAAGAATGGTAGAACTATTGGAAGTACTACTGATAAAAAGCAACAACGAATTAATTATAATGCTAATACTTTTAGAAATTATGGTGTTTTTAATTCTGCTTCTTTGCTAAATGATTATCGTAATATACCTAATAATGTTTCGCCTTATTATCATGCGGTAGATTACCTCAGAAGAGGTTTATATAACACAAAAGACCCTGACCATAGAAAACTTATTTATAATGCAGGTATTGCAGAATGGAATGATAAAAACTTTCAAAAGTATTGGAATGAACAAGGTAGTAAACAATATCAAAGAGGTTTAAAAGATACAGCTAAAAAACAGTATTATGATAAGCTTATACTTTCTAATGATAGTGTAAAAAATTACTATAAAAGACTTGCATATAAAAGATATTTTAGATGTGGGGGTAGAGTTAAATTTGCACCAGGTGGTAAAGTAAATCCTATTTTTAAATATAATAATTATGCTGGTATAGAAGATTTACCAAATAGTAATACTGGAATTTCATCAGGAACTTATAACAATGGTAATCTTAGTTTAGGTCAAGCTGAAAAAACTATATTTCCAAAAGGTTTTGTAAGTCATGATTCTAGTAATATTGGTTCTAGAAAAACTGATACAACTCCTATAGATAATTGGTGGAATCGTAATGGTATGAGCGTTAATAGTAGTGATTGGATTGGTCTTGGTACTGATTTAGCAGGAAGCCTTGCTTTAGGTGCTTTTAATAGAAGTGCTTATAAGAATCTTAAATATGATTATAAGCTTCCTAATTATGTAGATGAAACTCCTGTAGCATTTGATACTACTTATCATAATGATGCTCAAAGAGCTACTGTAGAACGTAATCGCCTTAATGCTCAAAAAATAATAGCTAATAATACATCTAGTGCAAATACTGCTGTTCAACGTATGCAACAATCTAATGCAGATGCTATGATGGAAACTAATAAGCTTTGGGACGAGAAAGCTAACAAGGAAGCTGAACTTCGTAATATGGCTGCTCAGAATGAACAACAAGTTAGAGCTAGAAATGCTGCTGCTAGAAATCAGTATTATCAGAATGTTGCTGAGATTCAAAATAAACGTATTGATGCTGAAAATGCCAATAGACTTGCTCGTTCAAATGCTTGGAGTACAAGTCTACAAGGCTTGCAAGGTGCAGCTAATAACTTCCTTAATAGTACTCGTCAACGATTTGAAGATGAAAATGCTCTTATGGCTACTATTGCTGCTGGTGATGCTGCTACTCCTTATCGTATGATGGCATTTGGTACTCAATTTGGACCAAGAGTTATAAATGCTATTAGAGCAATGAACAATGTTGAAAGCATGAAAGACCCTGGTGCTGCTCCTGTAAGAAGTAATTATTCTAATGATGCAGATTATTCTGCTGCTAGAAGTAAATGGGAAACTGCAATGAGAAATTATGAATATTGGAAGCAGCGTGACAGATTCCTTTCACATTATGATAGAAAAGGTCGTTTAATTAGAAGAAGATAATATTTATTCGTACATTTGTTCCTAGTAGTTTAATCGCTACTAGGAATATTTGTTTAACTATATAATTGCAATATAATATGGCTGAAGAAACAAAACAAAATCAATATAATACTATAGGTTTAGGATATGTTGCTCCTAGACCTGTAGTTCGTATGAATCTAGATGCTTATTCTAAAGCTATAGATAAGATAGACCAAAAGAGCAGAGAAGCTAGAGAAAAGAAATCTGCTATAGATGCAGCTCTTGCACAAGTTGAACTTAATCCATCTGAAGATGCTTGGAAATATAAATATGCTAAAAATATTAAAGACCAAATAGACCAAGCTGCTATGTTTGGTGATTATAGCGGAGCTTTAAATACTGCTATAGAACTTGCTGGCAAAGCTGTTAGTTCACCTGAACTTTTAGGTAGGATTAGAGCATCCAAAGCTTATAAAGAAAAGTCTGATGAAATAGACAAACGAGTTGCTAGTGGAGAAATAACTTCGTTAACTTCTAGAAGATGGAAAGCTCAAAATCCATATAAATATCAAGATACTTATGATGAAAATGGTAATATAATTGGAGGAACTGAATGGAAACAAACTTATAATCCTGTTCGTATTGCAGATATTGCTCAAATAGCTGAAAGAGCTATAAGAGATGCAGCTCCTAGCGTTCAAAGTTCAGCTTCTGAAAAAAGAAATGCAATATCTAATGCTGAAAGTACAGGTATAGGAAGTGGTAAATTTGGAACTTTAAATAGTACTGATACTACTCGTGGAAGTAGTACTCAAGTAAGTGAACTTACTGCTAAAAAAATTAGAAGTAATTTTATGTCTTTATATAATCAAGATGAAGTAGCTAAGCAATATACTAATCAAAATTATGACGATTATAAATGGTTGTATGATGAAGCTGATAGAAAACTTAAAGACCCATCTTTGAATCTAACAGCAGAAGAACGTGCTCAATTAGAAAAAGATAGACGAGAAGGTCTAGATTATATAACTGATAATCAAGGTAATATAACTTCTCCATTTAAATCTATGCTTAAAAAGATTGATAATGTTCTTATAAACGCATCATTTAAGAATGTAGACACTAGAAGTAATTCTATTGATGTTGCTGGATATGGATATGACTCTACTGGAGGTTCAGGAGGAAGTCAAGGTAGTGGTTATGGTGACGGTTCTATGTTACTTAGGTCTACAGATGGATATACTAGAGGAGGTGTTGCAAAACAAGAACTTGATAACAATGGAGGTACTGTTGGTCAAGCTTCAGAATTGATAACAGGAGTTTATAATGTTTCTAAAAGAGGTAAAAAATAATGATACAAGATATTAAGTATATGGATATAAATCATTATAATGATTTAATATCTAAAAATGACTATTTAGGTGCAGCTACTTATGCTAAAGGTTTTACAAGCAACGACCCTATTCAAAGAAGAAATCTTGAAAAAGGAGTTGGTATGCTTGAAAGTGAAGGTCGTAAATATCAAGCTATAATTAATAAAGCTAAACCTGACCAAAAGGACGCTGTTAGTTTTTTGTATGGTCTTAAAACAGGTAGTCTTGATTTAAGAAAAGGTAAAGACGGACAATATATTAATAGATATGTTCGAGAATTTAAAGATACTATTAATAATTTAGGTAATACTAGTAGTCAATATGTAGCAATAAATTTTTCACCTAAAACTATAAATAGAGGATTTTTTGGAATAGATTTTCTAGCTAAAGATGTTCAAAGAAAAGAATCAGGATATGATAGATTTAAAAATATATCTGGATTAAATGAAGATAGTCTACAAAAAATGGGAGTTAATGTATCTAATAACAATGATGGTAGTACAACAATATATTTTAGAAAAGATATATCTGATGCTGATAAATTCAAATTAATTTCTTATGCTAGGAAAGTAACATTTGATGATGATGAATCAAAAGGAATTGGATATATGATTGGAGGTTCTGAAAAAGTTGGTGGTAAAGTTATTACTGGACACGAAGGTAATGATGCTCATTATAGTTCTCTTATAGTTAAAAATTTTGACCCCGAATATTATGATATTGGAAATAAGAAAATTAATAGATTTGTAGATAATGTTGAAAAAATAAATAAAGATTTTGATTTTGAAGATAAAACAACAGATGTTCAAATACTTGATGCTCCTTATATTACAGAAAAACAAGCAATGGCTGAAGCTCAAGGTGATGAAAAAACTGTTAAAGCTGAAGTAGATGGAGTATTACGACAATTAACTACAATTAATCTTCAAGATTATGAGACATATTATAGAGATAATGATGATAAAGAAGCTGCTTTAGTAAAACTTGACAATGTTGATAAACAAAACGACTTAACAGCTATGCTTAGAACTATGTCAACTGAAGAAAAATCTCAACTTAGAGTTAAAAAAGCTATAAGTGGAGATAAAATAGGTTGGCATATTTATATTCCTAATACTAAACATTGGTATGGCATTGATACTGAAAATGCTGAATTATTTATTGTTGACCCTAGAATTGGTGATTCTCTTGAAGATTCTTGGGCTAATAGTACACAAGTTAAAGCTATAAAAGAAGCTGCTACAATGTCTAAATATAATTATAGTAGAGAAATACCTTATAAAAATGCAAGTAATGGTAAAGCTACTATCACCCCCGTAGAAGGAACTAACCAATATACTATTAACTTTAATGGACATGACCAGGGTACTATAGATAGAACTGAAGCTCAGAAATATCTTAATGCTCAATTTATAATGGATGATACTGTTAGTCAATTAAGAAATAATATGTATAATCCTGATGGTTCTAAAAGAAATTATGTTAATCTTAAACAAGATGCTAGTATAGTAGCTATGCAAGCTATGAAAGAAATAGAACCTGAAGCTTATCAACGTGTAGCTCCATCTATAGCTAAAATAGGTAATATATACAATGATGATGGAACTGTAAATAAGAGTGTTTATGATAAATTAGATGAACAAACTAAATATGATTTTGATTATTTCAATAATGCTTATGAGTATCTAGTTCAATCTATAATTAATAAACTTAATAATGAATAGTTATGAATGTAAATGATGTTTTTCAACAAGGTAATAATTATACTATAGATAATCCTAAATATAAAAAAGGTAGTAGGAAAGAACCTAAAACTATTCAAACAGATAATTTCTTTAAAACTCCTTTAAATTCTACTTCAGATTTACCAACTGTTCAAACAGCTTTTAATGTTGCTGGTATAGGTAATGAAGTTTATGGAGATATGTCTGCTTATACTAGATATGGTATAACTCCTAATCGTATTCATGATTTAGATGCACAAAGAGTCGAAGCACAATCAAATCTTACAAAGTTTGGTAATGCTATGGCTCAAACTATTGTATCAGAAGTAGGTATAGGAACTGTTAAAGCTCTCACTGATATAATAGGTGGAGTTTTCAATATAGGTAGTGACGAATATAATAATCCTGTTAGTAATAAACTTCAAGAATGGAAAGATAAATTTGACCAAGAAGTTGCTCCTATTTATGCAGACCCTAATGTTAATATTTTACATGGCGATTTAACTAACTTTGGTTGGTTGATGAGTAATACTCCTAGTATTATGTCTTCATTAACTCTTCTTATTCCAAGTACAGGAATAACTAAACTTCTATCTATTGGTGCTAAAGCAGCAGCTTTAAGTAAAGTAGGAACTATTACTAGAAATGGAATTAAATCTTTAGCTGGAATAAATAAAGTTAGAAAAGCCGCTCAAGAAGCTGAAGAAATAGGTAAAGCAGCAAAAGGTCTTAATACTTTTCAAAAAGGTGTCAACGCTTTGGTTGATTTACCTGTTGGTGAATCAGGTAGACTTGGTACATTTTTTAGTAATACTACTAATGCTCTTTTGCAAAGAACAATGGAGAATTATCAAGAAGCTCAAGGTGTTCAAAAAGATACTTATGATAACGCTTATGAGACTTTGATAAAAATGAAGGATAAAGAATATGCTGCTTTTTTAGCTAAGAATAAAGACTTGACTGATGAAGTAGATAATCCTAACGATAAAGATGCTATTGCTAAAAAGATTGCTAAAAGAGCTGCTGATGAAGATTTTAAAATAAACTTTGCTAACCTTACTTTTGATGTTATTCAAATGTATGGTCTTAGAAACTTTTGGAAAGGACTTAAATCAGGAGAAAATTCTTATAAACTTTCTAGTGCTGTAAATAAAGCTAAACAAGAGGTTGCCAATATGAATAAAACTCCTGAACAAATAAAAGCTGCTGAAGCTGCTGTCAACAAATGGAAAGAAAGAGCTAAGAATATTGGTAGAAGATTGACTTCTGAGAAAGTTATTATAGTTGGTGAATTATCAGAAGGTGTTGAAGAAGCTGTAAACTATATAGCTCAAGAAGAAGGTATGTATGTTGGTAAACATCTTTTGAATCAAGAACCTGCTTCTTCTTTTGATAATAGAATGTCTAAATATATAGCTAGTGGACAACTTTGGGATAGTGCTTTTTGGGGTGTTCTAGGAGGAGTTGTATTTCATCATTTAGGTAGTGGATTTGGAAGAGTCCAACAAACTATAGAAGATAGACAAAACAAAAAAGTTAATTCTAAAACTGGTGAAGGTAAAAAAGCTTCCCCTTGGTCTTTAAGTGAAAAAGGTGAAATTAAAACTCGTAGAGACGACATTAACAATTGGGCTACTCAAACTAAATTATTTATAGATAGAAAAAATAAAATAGCTAAAGGTGAAAATCCTTATGCTATAGGAGAAAATGATAAAACTTTAACTCCTGATGAACAAATTGCTGCTTCTCAAAAAGCTACTCATGATTTTATAGACAACATTGTTCTAAATGCTGCACATAAAGGTAATTATGATTATCTAGAAGAATTTATAAAATCTGATGAAGTTCGTAAAGCAATGGTAGATAATGGAGTTGTAGACAGTGAATCTAACTCTAAACAAGTTCAACAAGAGCTTCTTGATAGAATGAAGTCTACTGTTAATACTTATGAAGAAGAACTTGCTAAACTTATAGATTTAAATGATAAAGCACAATTAACTCAAAAGAACAATGAACGTGTTCCTATAGAATTTCTTCAAAGTATTGCTGATGCAAATACTAAATATAAGAATCAACAAAAGATTATTAAAGATAATATATCTAGACTTGATAATCTTATTGATGAATCTATACAAAATGAAGAAGTTCAAAAGATTTTAGGTAGCGAAATTACTGCTGACCAATATAGAGCTGCTGCTAGTAAAAGTCTTATCGCTAATACTATGGGAGAACTCTATGCTGAACGTAAACGTCTTCTTACTGACCCAAGATTTAAAAATAATATTAGTGCAAAAGTTAGTATAGATACTATTAATCGTCAGCTCAAAGAATATCAAGAAATGCTAAATGAAGACGACCTTCGTTTAGTTACTGCTGTTATGATTAATAATACAATGAACGATAAACGTGAAGTTTATAGAGAACGTACACCTATAGGTGAAGTATTTGATAATCTTCTAAGTGGTAAAAACGAAAAAGGTGAAACAATAACTGATGATGAAATAATTAAAGGTCTTAAAAAGTTTGCTGAAGATAATAATCTAGATGAAAGATTGGCTAATTTTGAAGATACTGAAAATATAGCAAGTCAGATAAATACTAGAGTTGAAAATGCTAAAGTCCTTAATAAAAGACTTGTAGAAGCAGATAAAATTGGAAGTAAAAATGGAAGTATTACTAAACTTCTTGTAAGTAGAAGTGATGCTGAACTTCAATATAGGTATCTTAATGGGCAAATAGTTAAAGATACAAAAACATTTAATCAGGAAGTATCTTTTATAAATAACACTCTAAATGATGCTAGAAAAGAAGCTATAGATAATAGTTATAAAACTATTAATGAACTTGCTAGTAAATACGATAGAACTGATTCTAGAGTTATTAGAAATGCAGTAGGTGCTTATTACAATGATGATACAGAAGGATTTAATGAAGTAACTTCAGAATTAACTGATGGTGAAAGAAATAGTCTTCGTGAAGCTTTAGATGTATTAGATTTATCTAACAATCTTAATAATCGTCTTGGTGTTCAAGTTCAAGAAATGCTTGACATTAACAAACGTATTGAAGAATCTAGAAATAAAGCTAAAGATAATAAAGAAAATCCTAATAGTGAGCAACCTGCTGAAGATAAATTTGAAGATAAATCTGAAGATGAAGCTGCTGAAGAAGCTGAAACTTCTGATGAAAGTAAAGGTGAACAACCAATAGGAGAGAAGCCACAGGAAGCCACAGAATCGCCTGAAAGTGCTGAGGCGAATAATTCATCACAAGCAGCAAAACAAGCCAATAGAGAGCCTGAAACAAAGCCACAGGCTGAACAACAGAAGCAAAAACCTACACAGAATAAGTCAAAAATTGATACGTCAAAACCAATATCAATAGACTTTGTTAAAGGTAAAGTTAGCAATGTTGATAGTGATGTTAGTTTTAAAGCTGAGAAAATAGCTACAACAACTAATAGATATACTCTTCAACCTAATTCCCCTAAAGTAATAACTGATGATTTATATGATGGTGTTGAAAACATATTACAAGATGGTTCTAAAGTAACAAAACTACCTACTATAGAAATAAATGATGATGGTACGTTTGAATTATTTTCTAAAGGAGAAGTTACAGTTCCTGGCAGTAAAGATAACCAAGATACCAATCAAGCTCAACAAGCAGAAGAAGAAACTAAACAAAATGAAGGTCAAGAAGAAGACAATAAACAAACCTCTTCTACGGGGGGGCTACAACCTCAAGTTGCTCCAACTCCTTCTACTCCTGCTAGTTCTCCAACTAGCCAAAAAGCAAAACCTGTAGTAGATTTATCTATTCCAAAAGATGCTGAGGATATTGCTGCTATTAGACAAGGATTAATTAACACTGCTATAAATGCAGTTAAAGCTAATAGAAATATTACTATAGAAGAACTAGAACAAGTTCTTAAAGATGCTATGTCTAAAACTAATTATGATGAAGATGTTATTAAAAACGCTGTTCAATTTGTATTAGTTCCATTTAAACGTAAACTTAAAAGTAATGATTCTAAAGCTTCTGCTGTTGCTGATGTTATTATTAGTTCTAGTAGTACTGTAGTAAATGGTGTTTTTCAAGTAGGTGCTAATTTTGCAGAATCAGTTAATAATCTTGTTAAAGAATATGCTGATAATTCTCAAATTAAACCTGTTAATAATAAATATTATGTTAAACTTGAAGATGTTCTTCGTTGGGCAGAAAAAGTTATACCTAGTAATGGAGAATATAATAATTTTATATTTGATGCGGTAAAAGCATATTTGACTTCAGATAGTGCTAAAAATGATATAGTACTTATAGATGATTCTGAACTTGGTAGAATAGATTTTCTTGCTAGAGCAAATAAAGCTTTTATTAAACCTATAAATACTACTGGAGAAGATATTACTAGAAGTATTGATACAAATCTTGGTGAAATAATTTCAGACCCTAATGACCTTAAACATTCAGAAGATGAATTAAACAATCTCAAACTCAATGATGAAATAACTTTTGAACTTAGTCAAAAACCTGGTAAGAGTACTAAAGTTTTATTAGCTAAACATAATGGTATAACAGTAGGATATATTGGTATGCCTGATATGGATGTTCATGGTCGTTGGAAAATCAATCGTGATGGTTGGAATTATATTATTTCTCAAAGTAATGAAAACAATGATGGAGATTTTAAAGATTGGCTTAAATCTATAGCTAACAAAGATACTCCTGAATTTGAATCATTAAATAATATAATATATAAAGTTGCTTTTGAAGAAGTAACTAAAGATGATATTAAAGCTTTTCAAAATCATCCTTTGATTAAAGAAGCTATTAGAGTTGGTTATTTATCAGTAGATAATAATCGTATTACTTATAAACGAGCTTTAGAAGGTCTTGGTAAACTTTGGAAATATAATGCAGATTTAGCTAAAGATGGCGATATTGTTTCTAGTAGTTTTGATGAATGGTATGATAAACTTAGAAGTCAATGTAATCAAGTTCTTGATTTAGTAAACAAACCTGATATTACTTATCTAATAAATACTATAAATAGTGGAGAAATAATTAGAGCTACTGATAGAAATGAAGCTGATTCTGAAGGAAATGTTTATTCTACAGAAAAAGTTGCTATTCCAATTAAGTCAGCTTTATCTTCTAATGTTTCTGCTAGAATAAGTGTTGGAACTGGTGGAGGAAGTGTTATATCAAGTGGTCGCAGTTCTACAAGTAGTTATAGTTCTAGAAATGGACAAACTTATATGACTATAGAAAATCAAAATGGAACTATTGATTATATTCAAGCTTTTCCATTACATTATAGTCAAGGAAGTTATATTAGAAAAGGAAAAGAAGTTTCTATTCCAAGAAGTCAAATGTTTGATAAACTTGTAGATACTGTTGTTGAACAACTTGTTGCTAGAATAGAAAATGTTCAATCTCCTGAAGATTGGAATGAACTTAGAAACTTTATAAACACTGCTTTTAATGTAAGCAACCAAGGCTTGTTTAATGGCATCACATTTGGTCAAGATAATAGTGGAACTTATTATATTAACTATGGATATAAAGTGGGATTTACATTTTATAGGAAAGGAACTAATGGAACTCCAATTCCTGATTTAATTCCATTTGTTGAAAAACAAGGTGGTAAAGCAGTTAATTATAAATTTAACGAAGTAGGTGATAAACTTAGACAAATAATTAAAGATAATATTAGATTTAATATAAATAGAACTCTTATTGAAAGTGATAATAATTCTAATATTCTTATTCATAATAGTTTTGTTCATGTAGAAAAAGGTAAATTTAGTATTGATATACCTGCTTATAAAAATATTCCTGGTTTTCATACTAATGCCGAAAGTTATAATGATTTTATTATAAGTAATAATTTAATAAGAGTTAATCTTGACCAAGAAAATAGTAGTAATTATAGAGATAAAGGTATTAGAAAACAATTTAATGCAGGTTTTGGTATAACTGCTATAAGTAATAGAGTTGATATTGATAAAACTAGCACCCCCGTAAAAGAGAATAATCAACCTTCCAATAAATCTACTAGGTTTGAAGCTACAAAAAAGCTTGTTCAAGATATTACTAAATCTGATAGTGAAACTCAAGGTCTTGATATAGTTAAATCTATAGTAACTAAAGAAATTTCTGACATTATTGAAAAGAATAAAAAGAGTACTCTTCTTAATGAAGTATTTCCTGCTAAAGTAATTTATGATGATAAAGCTCTTAAAGAATCAAATGAAGAAGCTGTGGCAATAAATAAAGGTAAAAGTCATGAAATTATAATAGGTGATGAATTTATAGATATTGCTACTGATGCTAACAAAGGTGGTGGAAATAGAGCTGCTAGAATATTAATTCATGAAAGACTTCATACTAAGCTTTCTACTAATCAAGGTAAAAAGATAAAAAGAAATCTTCAATCTATTTATGATGATTTTCTTAGAGAAAGTGAAATTGATTTAACTGATATAGAGTCAGGTAATATAGATGCTGTTAATGAGAGAAGAGATTATAATCTTAATAAGAAAACAGCTAATGAACTAAAAAGGTTTCTTACTGATTTAAAATATTCTAATATATCTAATTCTGAACTTAAACTTGAAGAATTTGTAGTAGAATCTCTAACTAGTTCAGCTTTAGCATCTTATATGAATCACGTTAAAGTTGAAGGTGAAGAAGTTGGAAAAGCTAAAACTTTATGGCAAAGAATAATGCAATTTATATCTAAATTGTTTAACTTTGACATTGCTGATAACAGTCTTAGAGCTAAAGAATTTAATATACTTGGAGAAGTATTTAAGAAAGCTAAAACTGATACTACTTCAAATAGTTCTAATAGTACAACTTCTACCACTAAAACTCCAGTAGAACTTGATTTGTTTAATCAACAATCCACAACTGAAACAGAATCTGAAATTACAAAAACAGAAGAAGAACCTGTTCAAGTTTCTGAAGAAGATAATGATAACAATGATGATAATGATAATAATTTAAATACATATAATGAAGAATCTACTGAAGATGATGATGAAGATATGTTTAGTATAATCAGAGAATATCCATCATTAACTGCTGCTTTGGAGGATATTCCGTTACAGGAAAGAGCCATAGCAACGTCTAGGATTGCTTCAGGTGAACTAGAAATAGTATGTCGATAGATTAATCAGTAAAGCCATTTGAATCGTTCAGATGGCTTTTATTTAAATCAAATAAACAAGAAATAATATAAATCATGGTCTTAGACCTAATGTTTAATTTAATAACAAACTAATATGAACGATTGTAATTTAATTGCTGCTAAGTTTGCAGAAACCAAGAGTGGCACGGCTCTTAAAAAGAAACTATCTAATAATTATGGTAAGTTTGTTGCTATAGCTAGTCTTATTTATGATGGAACTAAAGATAGTAAATATACTGATGAATTTGAAACTTACTTATCTCGTTATGAAAATCTTACACCAAAAGATGAAGCTAAAGTTATGCTTGATTATTATAATTCTAAAAATTTTGATGTTAATTATCAATCTGAGGATAAAGAATTTGATAAACAAGTAACGGCTTATGGTTATGTTAATACTGATGCTAAAATATTTAGTACTAGATTTGCTGCTAATAAATTTCTTTCATTTTATCAATCTGATTTAATTAAAGGTAAACTTTCTGAACATAAAGAAGATAGATTGAACTATTACGCAGATAGATGTATCAATATGACGCGTAAAGTTCTAGCTGGAATGATTTGTGAAGTTAGAGGTTTAGAAGTTACAAAAGCCAATAAAGATGTTATATTTGAAGAACTTAAACCTATGGATGGTAGACATCTTAATAAAATAGCTAGAGAACTTTCAGAGTCTGATGATTCTATTAGAAATACATTTGCTATCTATAGAGAAATGAGTACTGATAAAATTAATTTCTTTAATAAAGTTATTAATACTGATTCTAGACTTGGAGAACTTAGATTTGATAGTAAATCTACTTTAGACGAAGATATTAATTATGATTCAGGTCTTGAAGAGATAGTAAATGGAGAAGTTAGTGATGAAAACACTGATGATTTAACTAAAGAATACGATATAGATGGAACTACTGCTAGATGGGATGATAATAGCGGAATGAGCAGTAATTTTATGAAATCCTATGACCTTGATGTTAAATCTATACTTGCTACTATACCTAAAGTAATATCTATAGAACAAGATAGTAAAAGTAAACCTCAATATGATAGAAGTAATCCTTTTGGAAGTATTGATTTTATAGATTCTAAACTAGTTAGTACATCTTTAATTAGTGGTATAGATAGAACAAATCTAGATTCTTTTATACAATCTATTAAAGATATTGCTAATAAAAACTCTGAACTTAGAGGATTACATATTCTTGCTGAAATGCTTGATAAAAATAGAGATATTGCTATTAAGTTTAGACGTGACTTTGTTAAAACAATAATGCCTAAAACTGAAACTAGAATAGATGTTGAAGGTAATGTTGCTCCAATTCAATCTAATAAAAAGAGTAACAGGATTCAAACTATTAGATTTGATTTTCAAAACGATATTAAACATACTACGTTTACTGTAGAAACATCTAAAGTATCAAGTGTTCTTAATGAAGTAGATACACTTATTGAAAAATATAATAGATTAACTAGAAGAAATAAAGATAGTCTTGTTGCTCAAGCTACATATAATGATATAGTTGAAAAACTTACAACTCAACTAAAATCTTATTATCCTTCTATGGATAAAACAGCTATTGAAAATTATATTCGAGTTAATAAAATCAATAATCAAACAAGTGTAGTTGATAATATGAGAGTTATCAAACTTATACTTGAAGATACTGTTAAAGGTGCTATTGAATCCCAAAATAATAAAGCTGAAAATGATAGAGTAGAAGAAGATAATAGAAAGAATGAAACTAATAATCCTTTACCTTTTGATGATGTTATATCTTCTAAAGCTATAAATCAAACAATATATCTTGCTAACGCATTAGCTGCTTATTCTACTACAAGATTGGAATTTAATTCTAAAAACGCTGTTGGTAATCAAAGTTCTGATATAATTAATAGTTCTTTAATTACTGAATTAATGAATGTTCTTAATAGTAGTAATTATGAAGGAGAAATAAATAAAGACCTTCAAAATTGGGGTGATTATAAATTTCAAGGTAATCAATATAATCTTAGCAATATTCTTGTTGAAAAACGTGATAATAAAAATAATATAATTAATTATGGTCTTTTCCGTAATGAAGATGGATTATATGTTCCAACAAGTTATGCTAGTCAATTAATATCTATTTCTCTGTTTAATGGAGCAGGTAATCCTAATACTGAAGAGAATGTACTTTATTCAGGTATGTCTCAAGGTGATTATGTTTATACTGCATTTGCTAATTACTTTAATTGTGAGAAAGATTATTCAGGAGCTAAAGAAAAATTTCCTTTTGCTCAATATTTTATGCGTATTCCTTCTGATGCTCCTAAAAACTTTATAGTTCGTTGTGCTAGATATAATTATAATAATTCTAAATATGGAAAACTTCTTACTGTAGAAAATGCTTCTGAAGTTTCTAATGAAGTTAATAAAGAATTAAATAAGCTTTCTAAAGTTGAAAATAATTATAGTAAAGAACAACTTAGTCAATTTACTGATATTTCTTCTAAGAAAGATTACAATAGAATGATTAGTGATTTACAATCTGATAGAATTAAAAATAGACGTGTTTATCCTAATAATATTTTAGAAGGTTATAATGTTAAAGAAGGAGATGTAGTTTCAGTAGGATATTCATATAAAGATGAAGCTAATAATGAAACTAGATATATAATAAAAGGTAAACTTAAATTTGATAGTTATGGTAGAACTTATATAGACAATGCTACTGCTAGTATTGTTGGAGATATAAATTCAATCAATATTACTTCTTCTATTAAATCTGCTATATTAAGAAAAGCTTATAAAAAAGGTAATATTAATGGTGTAGAAATTAAACGTAAACTTAATACAAATCATCCTCTATATGCTCAATATCGTAATGTTTTTGTTCAAGAGCTTACTGATATGGCTAATGCTATAAATACTTGGTTTCAAACAGATGATGAAGGTAAAATAATACTATGGACTGAAAATGAAGTTAAACCTGAAGGTGTTAAAACAGGAGACCCTAAATTTAAAGAAGGTTGGGGTCTTGATGAAGAATCTGCAAGAAAAGCTTATGCTGTTTATCATGTTGGTAAAGGACATAAACATTTCATAGAGAAAGATTCTACAGGTGCTTGGCATTTTACAGGTAGATTGTTTACAGATGATAAATTTAGTATTACAGACCCTGATGGAACTATTCATAATTATGGTCAAGATATAATAGATGAAACAATAGACTTCTTCTACGGGGGTGCTAATGATTCATTTATTCATTATACCACTGATAATCTAGGTCATATAACTGTTAATCTTACAGATGCTCAAGAAGCTAAACTTAATGAGAAACTTAATGAATTTATAAATCATTATCTTAATCAACAAGTAGAAAGATTTGAACAATTTAGAAATCTTGATATTGCTGGTCTTATGAATAGTGATGAAAATATATATGACTTTGCTCTTAATTATAGACTTGCTTATTATAATTTTAATGATATTTTTGAAGGTGATGCTAAGTTTTATAAAGACACTCAAACTTTCCTTAAACGTGCTAAAGAAAGTCAAGCTTCTGGTGTTCCCTATGGTTTTGCTGATTATGGTCAAGATTATAGAGAAGATAGCAAACTTGTAGAAGGAGCTTATCTTAATAATCCTGATGTTCAAAAATATCTTACTGATTTAGGTCTTAACGTCAAACAAATGACTAAATTTAATGGTGTTACTATTAAGAATACCGCAACAACATCTAAAGAATGTAAAATTGACACAGAAGATACAACTAATAAATTAACAGACAAAGATGGAAGTCTTGTTCATGACCTTGTTAAAAACGCTCATCTTGATGTTAGTTTTGCAAGAAAGCTTATGAGCGGATTTAGTGGAACTACAGTCAATGATGCACAATCATATATTACATTTGAAGAATGGATTAGACGTGTTGCAGGTAGAGGTCAACTTAGAGATAATCTTCCTCTTATTAAGAAGATAATGAATGGAGAAAGACTTTCTGCTAAAGAATTAGATAACTTTGTTCAAGTCCAAAAGAATTTCTATTATGATATGTATTTTGACAAGAATACAAATACGTTTGCTCCTCGTCAAATTAAAAATGCTGAATTTGTTCTTGTTCCTCAGTTTATAAAAGGTACTCAACTTGAACAAATTTATAATATGATGAAAGAAAACGGTATCGACCAATTAAATACTGAAGAAACTTCTAAAGCAGGTAAAGCAAGAGTTCTTAGTCTGTTTGATGAAGAAACAGGTGAACTTACTCAAAAGAACATTGATGATTTTAATGCTCACGCTAAAGATTATATAGAAGAATATGATTATAATCATCTTTATACTCAGCAGGAAACTCCTCAACATCTTGATGCTGAAAATAAAGCTGGTATTCAGATTCTTAAAAAGATGATTGATAATATTGTTGATGGTACTCCATTAGCTGCAACTCGTGATGATTTCTTTAATAATTATGAAGCTAATATTTATGAAAGCTTTGAAGATATATGTAGAGAAATAAATATTCCTCTTGATAAAAATGGTAATATTAAACTTGATTCTGATGGTAATATAAGGGGTCTTAATTATCAAGTCTTCTTTAATAAACTTAGAGAAGAATGTATGAGATTAGGTCTTGATAGTAATATGATTGATTATGTGACTCTTGTTAAAAATCAAGCTATAAACAATATTACTAAAAGACCTAACGCTGAAATGCCTGCTATACTTTCTAATACTATGAGTAAACTAGAAAGTATTGCTCAATCAGTATTTAATAGAGGTATTACTAGACAAACTCTTCCTGGTTTTCATGCAGCCCAGATTACTAATGTAGGATTCAAAAAAATTGCAGATAAAGAAGAAGTTTCTTATTCTAAAGAACTTCGTTATCATCCTGTAACTGAAGACCATCCTGAAGGAGAACGCTATATTGAGATTATGCTTCCTAAAGCTAATTTTAATTTTGCTAAAGATAATGATGGAAATTATATTCATTCTGATAAAGAACTTCTTAAACAACTTCAAGATGCTAAACTTGATGAAATTATAGGTTATCGTATTCCTACTGAAGGTAAGCAATCTGTATGTATTATGAAAGTAGTAGGATTTATAGATGACGGATGTGGTTCTACTATTGTTGTTCCTAATGATTGGGTTTCTCAAACAGGTTCTGACTTTGATATTGATTCTGTTTATGGTATCCAATATGAAAGTAGACTTGATAGAAATAAACATATTCAGAAGATTGATTATGTTGAAAATCCTGATGTATTCGATTATTTTGATTATGTTAATAGAGGAGTTGAAAAAACAGAACGTCTTCCTAAAGGTGCTAAGAAACAATTTGAGGAAGCTCTTAATTATATAAAAGAAGCTGATGATAAAAGTAGAGCAGAATTATCTAAAGAAGAAAAAGAAGCTTATGATGCTCTTTCTGATGAAACTAAACAATTAGTTAAAGACGCTAATGCTACTTTTGAACAAACAGTTACTAGACAAGAAAATAGTAAACTTACTAGAGAAGATTATATTAAACAGATAAAGTTTGTTGCTGATTATGTTAGAACAAACAAATCAACTTTAGATGAAGCTGATGAAAACTTCTTAGAAGTTCATGACGCTATGAGTGATAGTATTGAAAACTATGGAAAGTATATGCGTCAAATGAAGTCTAATGCAATTAAAGAAGTTCAACAGAAAAGACTTGATGATTTTGAAGCTAGAGCTAAGAAACTTGGTCTAATGTCTTTCAAAGAATTTATTAATTCTGATGCCTCTAAAATTAATTCTCGTAGAGCTAGAAATAATCGTATTCTTGATGATTTTAAAAAGATACTTAAAGATGATTCTTCTCTAGAAGAGAATCTTTCTCGTTCTAACTTTGACGATATAATTGAAGCTAGAAATAAACTTATTGCTAATTCTCCAATTAAGACTGTTCGTGATAACAGAAGTCCTTATGACTTTATGGACCAAGCTGCTTATCAAGAAGATGTTATGTCTGGTGCTAAACTTAAAGCTTTTAGTGTAACTCGTGATACATTTAATTCAGTATGTAACAAGGTTAAACCAACTATTAGTAAAGAGTATGCTGTTAATGTTGTTTATAATTATGATAATGAAAATGATTTAGAAACATATAAAAAACGTTTTGGAACTGATAATGTTGAAGACTTGGGCAATCATAGAGTTAGAATAACTCATACAACTATAGGTTATACTTATGATAATAAAAATATAACAGGTAAAATTCTTACCGCTTATAGTTCTCAAACAACTGCTCATATTCTTGATGCTGTGAAAGAAGGTGCTATACCAAACGTAAATGATTTTACTTTTGCTGTATATAAAACTCTTCCTGATATTGGTATTGATTATGATACTGCTATTGCATTTATCATGCAACCTGCTATACGTAGAATAGTTGATGCTTATAATGCTAATAAGTCTATTTATTCAGAAGATAGTAATAAACCTATTGAAGAAGCAATTAAGTCTGTTGCTATAGACATGGGATTAGATATTACACAAGAAGATAGTTTAGGTTCTGTATTAGAAAAAGTAAATACTCAATTTGATACTAAATTTGATGCTAATAAAAACCCTCTATGGTTAGATTATAGTCAACTTTATAATAGAATTAATAAAAATACTGAAGGATATAGCTCCCCCGTAGAAGGATTGTTTGATATGAGAGTTCTTTTAGCTTATAATCATATCAATAAACTCGCTCAACATATAGGTAGTCTTGCTAGAGTATGTAATCCTGATAGATTTGGTGCTAAACAAACTCTGTTTCAAACAAATAAAGTTTTTGATGATATTAATGAATCTATTCAAACTGATAGAAGTAAACATCCGATACTTTTAAAAGATAATACAAGTATGCTTGAAAGTATTTATCCTGGTATTGTTAGTATAAATAAAGTAACAAGTGTTCCTTATGTTGATATAGATAATTTCATTAAATCTGATATTAGTAATTCTTCTTATAAATCTCTTGCTGCTTTCTTGAAGTATTCTACTGCTACTAGTACTAAGATAAATAGTATGCTTTTTGAAACTGAAACTGATTGGTTTAAAAACATAGTATTTAGTCTTGAAGATAAATTTAGTTTTGATAGACATATTACTGAAAAAGAATATAAAGATTTTAAACAATATATTCTTAATGCTACTTATAATGATACTGACTTTATGAAACTTCCTACTACTATGGATTTAATTGATGGTCAGTGGAGACAAGTTGTAGATAGTGATACTACTGAAGCAGATGAACGCATTAGAATATTTGGCTATAATAGAAATCAAAATATTCCATTTAAATGTAAAAATATAGCTGAACCTACTAAAGAAGAAGTAGATAAATTTAGTAAACTAAGTCCTGCTCAAAAAGTTGCTTGGCTGCAACTTAATTCTGTTGATAGTGGTATATTTGGTTGTCTTAAAGTCAATCTTTACAATGCTTATGAAGCTAGAACAAAAGGACAATCAAAACAATCTATTTTGTTTAACGATGATGCTACTGATGTAGAAACTGCTTTTATGCTTTACAACAAAGCTTTTAATAGCACTAATCCTCTTGTTAAGATGGCAGCAGTTGACCTTATAAAATATTCTTTCCTTGTTGAAGGATTTAAAATGAGAAGAAATGCTGTTAATAAGATTATAACAAATAGAGCACTTAAAGATAGTACTAGCTTTATTAAAGCTGATGGAAGCTTTGATAGTCTTGTAAATCAAATTAAAGATAGTTTTAATAGTTATGCTGGTAATTTTGATATTGCAGAGAATTATGTTCGTGCCCATTCTAGTGCTAATTTTATCAAACATAAAACAGTTAGTAAAGTTAGAAAAGGAAAACTTTTAGTTGATGAATTAACTCGTAAAGGTAGAGGTCTTATTTATATGGATTTGACAAATCCTGAAGCTTATGAATATGAAAGATATACTCTAACAGAATCACTTGTTAATGAAGAACTTAGTCAAGATGAACGTAATAATATTAAAAATAGAATTAAAGAATTAGATAAATCTATAGAAAAAGCAAATAATGATAGAAAGTTAGCTATTAAATATGGTATAGTTAATGATGCTTCTACAAAAGATGATAGTTGGCTATTTACTGAAAATGCTTATACAGAACTTACATTTAATAGTAAAGATGAAGATGGTAATAAAAAAGTTAATCAACATCTTTATAAAATAACTCGTCAAGGAGATAGAATATTTGCTTATCCTATTAATAAACTAGAAGAAAATGAATCTGCTGAATTTAGTACAACTAAAGACAACAATAAGTTTGCTTCTAGAGATTTCTATGAAGCATATATTAATAGAATCAATGATACTGAATCTGAAAGTATAAAATTCTTAACTCCTGAAGAACTTAATGATATGGCTGCTGATTATCGTTCTGATATTCACATTAAAAAAGTAGCTAATAGATTTACTTTTGATATTAATAAACCAGGTAAATATGAAAAAGGTGGAGCTGAAGATGCTATAGATAAAATCGGTGGAACTTATCTAGCTTTAAATAGAACTCCTAAACCTTTTAATATTCAAAATCTTTATCTATATAATAAAATTAATTATAAGTTTGGTAATAAACAAACTATAAATTATATTGATTCTGAAGGTAATGAAGTTAGCGAAGAATTTATATTTAGACGTCAAACTGCTAATGAAATTAGTAGAATGAAAGCTGATGGTATAACTCCAAAACCTAATACTGTTGTTTGCAAAAGAGTAGTTAAAGCTAAAAAAGTAGATATTAATGATGTAGATAAAGCATCTAAAATTATAGACTTTGAATTAGAAGCTGTAGCTAATATGAGAAAACAAAAAGAACAAGGTGATAGAGATGCTGGAAAACAAGTAAATAGAATTGAAAATAAAGGTATTAAAGAAACTATAGATGATTATGAAAAACATCAAGATGAAATATACGATGCTATTCATCAATATGTTAAAACAAAATCTCAATATTTAAATGATAGAATTAATCAATTTCTTAAAGATGAAGATGGACATTATTTAAGTATTGATGATTCTAAAGTTGTAGATATTATACGTAATAACGATATAGCAAGAAACGATTTCCTTAAAGTTATTCTTGAAACTAGGGCTTTAACTGATAAATATTCTGATATTTTAGATTTCAATCTTGATGAAGTTGAGAACAAGCATGTTAAAGAGAATATAAAGAATATTCAAAATATTATTAGAGAGCTTTCTGTAAATGGTATTATAGCTAGAGCTGAGAATCGTTTTGGTAATGATTTTCTTGCTAAACTCAGCGATGACCCTACACTTCAAAATGATATTGTTTCTATATTTGATGGTTTTCATTCTACTTCATGGTTTGATGCTTGGATTGGAGATTTACAAGATAGTGGAAACAAACTTGTGCAAATAGTTACTAAAAATGTAATGGCTGATATTAGAGCTAAAGATATGCAGGCTGAAAGATTATTATCTGATTATGATAATAGAATTGCTGATATATATGCTAGAGCTAGAGCTGAAGGGTTGAATATTGACCAAGATAAAATATTTGGTAAAGATGGTAACTTTATAAATTCATATAATGATAAACTTAAACCTAAAATTAAAGAATTGTTTTTGAATTACAATGAAGCTAGAAAAAATATTCAAAATGACCCTGAAACTTATATAAAAACTAAAAGAGCTTATGACAAATTTAAAATAGACCATATTAATCAACCATTTGTCAAGGAATATTATCAAGAACTTTATGAAGCTGAAACTCCAATGGTTGAACATCATATTGAGATATATTCTGAATGGGTTAAATTAAATGATGGAATTAGAGATATTAATGCTAGAAGAGTTAACGGTGTTTTAACTACTGAATTTGAAGACAAATTAACTGAAATTAGAAATCAAATAGACAATCTTCGTAGCGTATTTGATTATTCTACAATGGAATATAAACCTACTTATGATTATGGTATTCCTGGTACTAAATGGTTAGATGCTGGTATGACAGATTATAAAGTAGTTAATCAAGAAATTTATAGAAAAGCTAGATTAAATAATTATGCTGATGCTGCTGCTCTTGATAAATTCTTAACTAATAGAAATGAAATAAGAAGTAAATATATTAGTCATACTACTAAAGTCGGTTTTGAAGATAAACTTGATAAATGTTTAGCTATTATAAATTCTGCTGAAAAGCGTGATAATTATGGTAGAATTACTACTTCAACTTATCAACTAGAAAACAATGATGAATATAAAGCAGCTAAAGAATGGCTTAGAAACAATGCTTATTTTGCTATAGATGATGAAATAAAAGAAGAATTAAATGAAGCATATAAAGTTTTAGGTTTCAAAGCATCTAATAATAGAACTAAAGTTGTCATAAAAAAACATGAAAACAAAGGTGAAAATGTTAGAGACGAATTTGGTAGAATTGATGGTAGACTATTTACTGAAGAAGAACAAGATGCAGTAAGGAAAGATTTAGAGAGTAAACTTAAAATTAATACAAAAGAACCTTATTCTGAACGTATTCTTATAAGTAATGGTCCAGAAGTTAATGAAATATATCCTACTGTTGTATATAAATACTTGCAAGCAAATGGTATTCCAAATAAAGAATATCTTGCTATTGTAGAAAACATTAATAATATACTTCGTAAACATTATAGTAGTTCTACTAAAAGAGTAGAAACTTCTAAGATGACTGAAGATGAACTTGATGCTCTTTATAATGCTTATCAACCATTGTTCCTTGGTGTTAAGAAAACTGTTGAATCTACGAATGGTAAAACTGTTGCTTGGTTTATTCGTAAATATGTAGATACTGATTATTACAATCATACTGCTTTTGAAGCTGAAAGAGCTTTAGCTGAATCTAAAGGAGAAAACTATTATCGTAAATGGCAGAGAGTTAATCTTATGAAAACTCCAAAGGTTACCAAGTCAGGTGAAGTTATAACTGACAGTCTTGGTAATATTGTTTACGATGAATCTATTCCTTTAAAACCTAATAGATATTTGTATGGTGCTCTTAAAGTTAATATGGAAGAATATCTTAAAAAGAAAAGTAAATCTGCAAAAGAAAAGCTTATTAAAGAAATGGAAGATAAAACTAAAGCTTTAGCTACTATTAATGATAGGCTTGAAACTGTAGAAACTCCATATTATGATGAAACTTTTAGAGCTATGAAAGCTAAAGGTGAAAAAGAGTTCAATAAATGGTATGAAAGAAATCATGTTTATAATCCTTATACTCATAAAATGCAACCTACTGGTATTTGGCAGACTACTAGGGTTAAACATGAACTTGATAACGGTACTTGGAAACCTAAATTTGCTCAATTAGAAAGTGAACCAAAAGAAGAATATAAAAATAAATATTTTGAGTCTGGTGTTGATTCTGCAAGTAATTATAGAACTAAAGAACAAGACGAAGCATTAAGTTACAAACATGATTCAACTTATGATAATATTGTTGAAACAAATAAGTATGAAGATGAATTAAAATCATATCTTAAAGAAATGTGTATGAACCTAGCTTCTACTTCTCAAGCTAAACATTATTTCAATACAGGTAAATTTGTTCAATCAGTAAAAGAACCTGAACATGATAAACAATGGTGGTTAAAACAAGTAAAAGAAACTGTTGGTTATAGTGATTATGGTAAAACTTCTAGAGATGAATGGTATGATGATATGAGTTATTCTGAAGATATAACTCCTGGTATGCCTATGCTTATAGATAGACTTCGTAACAAACGTAGTTATGAAATAGAAAAAGAATTAGAAGATTCTAGACCTAGAAAAGCTGCTTATGAAGGAAATGAAGAAGCTTATGAAAAAGCTAAAGAAGCTTGGTATAAAAGAAAAGAAGTTGCTGAAAAAGAATTAAATGATATTCATAATAGTCTTGTTAATAGAGATTTTAATGAAGTCATGAGGTCATTTATTAAAGCAGCTTGTCATTATAATGCTGTTCAAGACAACAAATATATTCTTCATTATACTAGAAATATGCTTGCTAGAACTAAAGTCTATAAGACTACTTTAGGATTTAACAATCTAACTAAAATAAATAAAGATAAAGATAATCCTAGATATGCTCAAACAAGAGATGATAAACTAGTTGAACAATTTGAAAATTGGATGAGAAGAGTTCTTTATAATCAGTATAAACAAAATAATGGTAACTATACTAAATTTGCTAATATTATTCAGTCTCTTACATCATCTAAATTTATGATGCTTAATATTACTGGTGGTATTGGTAATATAACTGTTGGTGAAACAGCCATAATTGGTGAAGCTATAGCTAAAGAGTTTTTTAACAAAAACGATTATCTTAAAGGAAAAGAAATGTGGATGGCTGGTGTAGCTAGTTTTATTGCTGGTAGAGGCAAAGATACATCTACAACTCTAGCCGATGCTATAAGAAAGTTTATGGATGTTGTTGACTTTGATGCTATGAATTATGCTCCTGAAGGAAGTGTTGAAGCTAAAGCTTTTAAAAACTTCAGAGACTTTATGTATAGTCCTAATAGTATGGGTGAAGACCTTATGCAAAATGGTGCTATGTTTAGCATGATGTATTCTAATAGATTAATAGAAGTTCCTGATGCTGAAAATAAAGGTAGACTAAAGTATAAAGCTATGACTCTACAGGAATATATAAATAAATGTCATGAAGAAGCATTAAAGAATATTATTCAAGGTACTGACTTAGAAGCTAAATTTACTTCTTTCCTTAATGATATAAAATATGATGATAATAAACTTAAAGATTATATTTGGGGAAGAAGAGATTTTACTACTGAGTTTGCTAATATCTATCTTAATAATGCAGAGAAACGTAAGTTTATTGCTGAACGTAAAAAGCTTAGAGAAGTAGCAACAACTAACTTTGAAAATCATAAAACTATAATTGAGCAACTTGAACTTAAAAATGGTAAACTTGCTTTTAAAGAAGGTTCTATATTAGACCAACTAGATAAAGATTCTATTGCTGAAGGTAAAAAAGTTTCTGATGCTCTTAGATTTATGGCTGAATTTAAAGGTAAAGTTATATCAGTCAATAAAGAAATTCATGGTAATTATGATAAACTTAGTGCTGCTCAAATAGAAAAGAATTGGTGGGGAAGTCTTGTTATGCAATATCATAAACATATTTATCCAGGTATTCTTAAACATTGGCGTAGAAAAGGTTATTATAATGAAGAAAGAGGATTTAATGTTGTTGGTTGTGGACCAGCTCTTTATGATTTCCTTACTCTTCCTATTCGTAAGCATAAAGTTATTGCTAGAATGCCAGAAGCTCAACGTGAAACTATAGAAGCTACTCAAAATCTTCTTAAAGATTATGTTGATTTAGCTCTTAATGCTAAACTTAATTTTAATCTTATGAATGATAATCAACAAGCTGCTATATTACGTGGTATGCAAGATGCTTGTGGTGCTCTTGCTGCAATTCTTACCGCTATTGCTATACGTGTAGCTTGGGATGATGATAAACTTAAAGATAGTTGGTTTGCTAACTTAGCTCTTTATTCTGCTGATTCTCTAGCATCTCAATCAATGATGTATAATCCTGTTTTTCTTCCAGGTGAGTTTAAGAAACTTTGGAGTTCTCCTATTGCTTCTCTAACAATGCCTAGTGATATACTTGATGCTTGTAATATAATAGCAAAAGGTTTAATGACTGATGATTACGAATGGGATTATACTACAGGTAGATATAGAGGACAAAATAAGTTGGCTGTTAAACTTACTCGTCAAATTCCTATTTATCGTTCTTATAGTAATCTTACAGGACTTAATCAATCAAATAGTTATTATAAACTTGGAGATAATATGCTAAGTATTATAGACGTTAAAGGTATTGCTGATGCTTTTAAAGGTAAATAATACAAACTAGCTCCCCCGTAGAAGAGTGTTGATGATACTAATCCTTTAGCTATTATTCAGCACTCTTTTATTTATTAAAATAATTATCTAATAATGCTTGTAGATATAATTATAATTCGTATATTTGCAATGCCGATGAACGCTGTTAATGTTCTTTATATTTGTTTTTAATTGGATTGGAGTATCGTATAAAGGTAGTACAAAAGTCTTTGGTTCTTTTAGTAGAGGTTCGATTCCTCTTGCTCCAACAGAAACTCATGTTTTAATTTTATCGTAATACCAATTATTCAACTAGCGACATTACAGGTAAAGAGATTTGTCAAGATAACGTTTTTAGGTATTGTAATAAAGCTAGAGTAATCGTGATGATTGCTCTAGCTTTTTTGTTGCACTTATTGGTAGTCTTGTTGATTATAAAAAATAAGCTTCTGAAGATTCTCACGAACCAACAGAAGCTGTATGTAAAATTTTGTTTTGCATATTGAAAATCTCGTATAAGGGCTTCAAATCTCATTCTTGATATGTTATTCATCTGAAGCATTTAAAGCTGTCAGGCGAAGCCATGTGAAGCCTACGATGATTTTCATAATAAAGGCTTGACTACTTTCGCAAGCAATCAAGCCGAGATTAAGATGTGCCATTAAAACAAACAAATTTACTTTAAATACAAATCAATATAGCGATTAATACAAGCAACAGCAGTACTACCACTAAATCGAAATGTTTCAGTTTTATCTTTACGAAATATAACAGTAGGAAAATCTTTAAGTTTCATTTGTTTACGAGTAGAAGGACTTAAATCCTTATAATTCTTAATGTTAATACTAATAGGAAGTTTAGTATTAAAAGAAACTGCTTCTTTAACATTATGAACAACTATATCGCAAGCAATACAACCTGATATTACTAGAATTGTTATATTACATTTAGCATCATTTTTAAGCATCTTTGTTAGATTTATCTTCTACCTTTTCAAAATAATCACCACCTTCAGTAACAATTACGTTATTATATTCAAGTCTAAGTTCAAGAACAGAAACATAATCTTTAAGAACTTTATTTTGATACTTTATAGCAGCATATTCATCGAGTGATACTTCTCCATTACTTACTCCTAGTAAAGCATTATCAGTTTCAATACAAGTTTCAATTCTATTAAATTGACTAGTTGCAAACTTATGTTGCTCAATAAGGTTTTTAACGAAATCTTTCATAATTAATTTATTTATTAGTTTAACAATTTATTTACCTGTAGAACCATAACCGCCATCACCACGTTCAGTAGCTGAAAGTTCATCTGCTTCTTCAAACTCTATTTGTGGATAAGGAATAATCATAATTTGAGCAAATCTTTCTCCAACCTTATAAGGAGCTTGAGTGTTAATTATAAATTTATCATCATGTTCATGGAAAACATCATTGTCTCTACGTTTGTAACAAGCCATAACTTCTCCACGATAACCTGAATCCACAACACCAACTGAATTGGTAAGATAAGCTTCAGTCTTACGATTAGAGCTTCTAGGAAATACAAGCATTACATGACCTTCAGGAACTTCAAAAGCAAGACCTGAATGATAAACAAAACATTTATTTACACGGTCATACTCAACTTTAACAGCAGTTAAATCCATACCTGCATCACCAGGTTTAGCATAAGCAGGAATAAATGCTTCAGGAACTAGTTTTTTAATCTTCACTTTCATTTTCTATTTCATTTATGTCAACAATAATTTCTTTTCTTAAATCAACATCTTCAGTATCAGAATAATCTGTATTTGGAAACTTATAAGGATAAGCTGTTCTTTTACTAACTAGAAGTTTATCATCTTTGTCATTAACTGCTTCCAATGCAAGTTTACATCTTTTACTAAACATATTTGCAGAAGTATAGTTAAATTTTAAAGGATTAAATAAATACCAATATTTACTAGGTATAAGAACTTTATCTTCTATTTGTTCATTAGTAACCAAATCTTTCCAATTAATCCAAACACCTATTTCAGTCAAAAGCTTAATTGCAGCTCTAACTTTATTAGAAGAAATATTTATAGCTTCAGATATATTTTTAGGAATAATTTCAGCACTATATTGATTATATGTTATATTATCCATAACATAATTAGCTACAATTATTGCTGTTTTATTAGCTTCTAATTCTATCTTTCTATAAATAAATTTCCTATAATCAGAACCACCACAAAAGCTTTTAAAAGATGCTGGTATTTTATGACCTTTATTCATACTATCACTATAAGTTGTAACAGTTTTAATTATACCTTTTAACTCTCTACACATACGAAAACATTTTATACTTTTAGCGATACAAATTTATAAAAAACGTACCAAAAAGGTACTTTTTATAGTATGATAAGTACAAAAAAAGTACCTCTATTCACATAGAGATACTTTTAAAGTATAAAAATGTATCGTAATGTGTTGAATATCAGTTAGTTATGAGTGCCTATTATATACTATATATTATAAGCTAATATGACTGATATTCCTCTATGCAAATATACTAAAATAGGGTTATATATATCACCTGTTTTAACTGAAATAGGGTTATCTACTACCCTATTTTGTTCTAAATGTTGTAGAATCATACAACTTTTCAGGAAAATGTTGTAGATATATACAACTATTATATCTATCATAACTAACAACACTAGTTCCCCCGTAGAGGATGTTTGATGTTATAATCTCCTTTGTCGGCTTTAGTATCACTTTGAACATTAACATGAATATAAATAGTAGTAGGAGTTATAATCATCAATATCTCTCTCTCTCCTACGGGGGTGTTAGTATTACTAGTATAGATAGTTAGCTATTTAACTATTTGTTCAACCCATTCTTTAAGTTCCTCTTTAGTTTTAAAAACAAAGTTCTCATTAACTTGTTGAACAATAGGTTTAGAATTAATATTTTCTATATCTAGAAAAACATAAGTTTCTTCATCAGATATAACTTGTATTAGTTTTCTAGAAACATAGCCTTTAGCAACTACTCCTCTAGAGAAATCTATAACATAAACTTCATCACCAATACTATATTTAGTTTTAATTATAGTCATCATATAGCTAATTTCATTACTTCGTTTGCAGCTTTAAGCATATTGTTATTAGCAGAACCCCATATAAGAGATTCCATACGCTTTTCACCTTCAAGATTAGCAACATTAGAATAAAAACCTGTAACTGCATTATAAGCTCCCCAACCATTTCCATATATATCTTTTTGACCAATACCATCATTATAATATTCATACATTCCAGATATTATATTAGCTTTACGAGTACTTATTCCTGTAGATTCAAGACATCTATATTCTTTGTTAACCAATCTATCATAACCATGTTTAGAATCATAAGACATTAACTTTTCTTGTTCTTCGTCATTAAGATTAATATTTGCTAAATACTTTATAATAGCACCATCATCAAGTTTAATCTTAGACATTTCTCTATATAGTTCTTGAGCACTTCTAGCTCTTTCACAAGCAACTTTAAGAACTTGTGTTCCTATTTCAAGTCTTTCTTTAACAGTCTTAGTATGTCTAAGTCTAATATAACAATCATTCTTCATTAAAGCACCATTGAGCATATTAGTGCATATAACACGAATAGGTGATAGAAGAATATTAACAGAACCACTACCATCATGACTATTACTAAACACCAAATAATTGTTGATTTTGTCACCTTCAACATCAGTATCAATATTTAATTTAGCTGTTACAAATACTTTATTACCATAACCAAAATAACCTGCTCTATCCCAAACAGCTCCACCTTCACCTATAGCTTCATCAAAGAAATTAAAAGCATCAGCATTTTGAACTATTTCATATTGAGATTTAACTATACCTAGAGGTTTATTAATATCTGTTCTATAAGTAGCAAAAGCTTTAGGACAATCACGATATATTTTACCATTATGGGCAAAAGAATCTTCATCTATTTCGTTATTACGACCTATACCAAAAGGCATTTTAGCCACTAAAGGGCATTTATCAATAGTCCAATCTAGACCAGCAGTTTTATTAACTTCAGCAGAAGTTTCACACATAGTTACATCTTTACCTAGACCATTTCTCCAAGGTAAACCATTAACATTATATTTACTCATATCAGTTATTTTATTTTTTGAAAATCCTCTACAAGCCGTTATTATTTGACTTGTGGAGGATTTATAGTTATACACATTTATCGGTCACTAGGGTCAACCTTATGAGGCTCTGTCGCATCGTCAGAATTTTCCTCTGTCGGCTTATAATCAGGATTTAACTCCAAGGTTGATATATATCCTTCAATTATTTTATCTTTACGTTCAACTTCTACTATTTCAATAGGTTGACCATTATAAAGTTTATCATTAAAGTTATAATATACATCATTGATATTTTTACCAACAGTTGCAAATGTATGACGATTATCATCAGCAGCTTTTATTGTAACTTCAAATAAATAAGCATCATTTTTCATATTACTTAATATTTACTTTTTTATTAATAACTATTTTACCAAGATTATTAGCAACATCATTCTCACATAAGGTTTTAATATCTGATTTAAAAACAGAACCTTTAAAATCATACATATTAGAAGAAGTAACAGCTTTAACTAAGAAGCTATAACCTTCAGTATTAATAAGTTTACTTAAAGGCATGGTAACATTAGTAGAAACAAGAATGTTATCTAAATCACAATCTTCAATACTTTTAGATTCATCAGATTCTTCAAAGACTACATTATTTATTTCATCTTTAAACGCTTCTTTATCTATAGAATCTCCTGTATTCAGAGTATTATTAAAACATAGATATTGAATATCTTTCTTAAAATTATACATTATAGAATCAATAACTTCTTGATTAACTTCTACACTTTTAGTTTCTTTTATAGAAAGTTTCTTAGTTCCATAATCTATAACACGTTTACCTTTCTTATCAGGAGTACCAAATCTTTCTATAGCTGCAACAAGAGTATCATTAAGAAATTTAATAGATTTCTCTTTCTGTTTCTTAACTCTATCAAGTCTATCTTTCTCGTCTTTAATAAGAATTAAATCATGATTAAGAGTTTGAATAACTTCAGCATAAGAAAGACATTTGTCTTTAAAATCATTTTTTGTAGCAGTAAATTGATTAAGAAGTTCATCATCTACTTCACCACCATTAGCTTCAAGAGTATCAATTAAAGCTTGTAAATCTTCTTGTATTTCAAATATATTCATAATTATAATTTATTTTTGATTAACACGAGTACTACTATTCTGAACATAATCTATATCTGTAGGAATAAATACAGATTTAATACGTCCACAATTAATACATTTACTTACAACATTTAGACCAACAACATTATTGTTTTTATTTTTAACTTCAAGTTCTTTATGGATTTCATCTTTATGAAGTCCAATAAAACATTTAAAATCATTACTCATTAAAATACCTCCTCTGTTTCTTGTAAATTGATATTATATACTGACGGCTTACTTTCTGTAGACATATAAGCCACTGTCTCAGGGTCAATATGATTAGCTATAAGACATTCTTCTATTTCTGTATTATCATCATAGTAAACATCTGTTTCAAGATAATCTATTGTACCTGTTTCATAATTGAGCATTGTAATCCAAGCCATATCATACAAAATCTAACATTAAAACTCTATTAGCTTTATCTTCAAGACTAATCTTAAAGGTTTTCCTATCTTCTTTATTATGAAATTTAGCATACCAATAAGGAATCCAAAAGAATCTTTTCCATCCAAGAATACTTGAATAAGAATGAATTAGAATAATATTATCAGAATATGTTTCTATAACTTTTTCATCCCATTTTGTTTCTATAAAATGATACGTTATGTTGGAATATTTTCCTCTCACATATCTAACAAAACTACTAAGTTTAAGTATTTTAGTTGCTTCATCATCAGGTCTTTTGTTATATTCAAGAAGAAATCTTACATATAACTTTTCATTATAGAACTTAGCTAAAGAATCAAGAGTTTCAAGTACTCTCCTAATGTTTCCTTTATACTCTATAAGACCATGAGCAATTACCCAACCTTCTTTCTTATCGTCCCATTTAAGCCTAATATCAAAATATCTAACTCCACTATGATATTGTTCACTAAGAGTTTTACTTTGACATTTAGCTGCCCAATTAATTAAATACATCCACCACCTTTTACAAGGTAAGTAAGATAAACTATTGTGACTTCCTAACATATTTTTATCCGTTTTACTATTGTAAATTCACTATAATCATGCTGTTTACCTCCTAGGTCTTTATCACAAATAACTTCTGTTACTTTTTCTTTTTGTTCGTCTGCAAGTATACTTTCAACATATTTTACAACTCTTTCATATTCCTTACCTGACTTCTCACTATCAGCATAAGCTTTCTTTATAAGTTCTTCACCTGTACCATGAAAATATCCAGCACTCCATTTGTTATTAGAGCGAGTCCATGTGAAATATATTCCACTACTCCAGAAGTTCTTAAAGACTATATAATCTTTATTGTCATAAACTTTTGCATTTCTAATTTCTGCATTACCACAAACTTTTACATAGCCACAAATCATAGCATAATGAAAGATGTCAGCATTATCGGAGACAAAAGCATTACCAAAGACTCTTGCATGGTCTCGAATTATGGCATTATCGGAGACATTTGCATTATCATAAACTTTTGCGTTAGAATAGACCCAAGCATTATCAGAGACTATAGCATTATCATATACCATAGAATCATCATAAACCCAAGCATTACCATATTGAGAAAGGTTTTCTTCTTTCTCTATCCATCCACCTAGTTCTCCTGCATTTATAATTCCAAAATCTTTCAAAGCTCTTATTCGATGTAACGTATGTTATGCATATTGTAGAGTTTCTGTAGTTAATTCATACTTTTTCATAATTTCCTACCATTTCTTCTTTTATTAAGTTTCCTATACTTACTTTTAATAACTCTTCTATCATGCCTATTAATAGCATGATGTTCAAGGTCAAAGTGTTTCATATCCTCATAATTGTGTATAATATCGTCATCTAATCTTTGATTAGATGCAATATTATTTGATAATCTGATAAGACTTTCCATAGTTAACTTATTAGGAACAATAATATTATAATGCAGCATTTTCTTTACTCATTAAACATTTAATTTTATCAGCTATAATATTCATATTAGGATGAACACTTCCACTACAAGCATCAGCTCTAAGAGAAATAAATTCAGCCCAATCAGATTCAAATGCTGTATGAATAGTTTGAACTTTAGTACTTAGAGGAAGTACTTGTCTTGCTTGCTGAGGTGTCCAACCATTTTCAAGAAGTCTAAGATAATTACTTTCTGCTTCTTTACAAGCAGAAGACCAATATATATCAGCAGAACTTGGACCATTATGTTCAGTATTAGGACAACGAGTTTCAACCCATTCAGGAATAATAAAAGTAAGTTCATTATTAAACTTACTTTTACTATAATTGCAATACCTTGTAGATTCTTCACTAATACTATGAGTTCTATGTCTTGCAAGTTCTCTTGCTACACCAATATCTGTAATAATATTAAATGTAGTTCTAAGATAATGATATTTTGTAGGAGTACAAAGATAATTTAATAAATCAGTACATCCATTTTCAATAATAACTCTCATATTAGTTGTTATAGCAATGTTATAAGTATTAGAACTATTTTCTATTTTGTAACATTTAAATCTACTATATGTATTAGAAAAGAACACACAAAGTCTTTCTTTATTAGCTAAATAAGGAATATCAAGATAAACAGTTCCATGTTCAAGACATGAAAGATGAAGTTTAAGTTGAAGTTCTCTACTTTTAGCTATTTCATCAAAAGAATGATTACGAAGAATCACTCTTTTAACAAATTCTTCATCAGTCTCACCATTATTACGAGGTTCTGACTGATAACACGTCCTGGCACATTTTGCAATATGTGACCAAATTTCAGGCAAAGTATAACCACAATGCCGTTCTTCTACATTTTGATTAATTAGTTTCATATTCTATTTAAATATTATATTATTATTCATCATCTTTGATAGCAATGTATTCATAACCAAGAAGTACATCATTAGGATTTTCTTCCCAACAATTATCTTCTATTGCTTTCTCTTTAGCTTCTTCTTCTGAATTAGCTTCAACATAAGCGTATTCGCTATGATGATATGTTCTTATTACTTGATATTTTGCCATAAGTTTAAAAATCATATATTACTACTGTTTTACCATCACATAAAATATCGGAGACATTATCTCCTGAACAATCATCAGAAACAAATACAGGAAGTTCACCGTATTTGTTTACTGTTTCTTGTAGTTTAACTATAAGTTCTTTATTTGTCATATCAATTTAATTGTTAGGTATAACTTTAACAAGATGGTCTTCAAATGTTACATTTACATATTCATCAGTTATCGTCTTAATATAAACATAATTATTATTATCTTTGTATAAGTCAACACCATAAATATTTATAACTTCATTAGTACAATCACAATCTGTTTGTTCCAACATAAGTTTACTTATTGCCTTATGAAGTTCTGCACCTATTTTATGATATTCTTTAACACTTTCTTGAGTGTTATTAGTATCTGTATTAGATTTTAGCTCCCCCGTAGAAGGAGCTTGTATATCACCTTGTTTAGCTTCTGCTTCTCCTATAGAAACATGTTTATCTCTCCATGCAAGATACATCATACAATAGTTAGCTAAATCCATAATAGTATCTTCTATAGTTTCATCTTGTACTTCTATACTAAGAGAATTAGTCATAATACCTTTAGCAAGAGTTTGAAATCTTTTAGTTTTATCAAATATTCTACTAAAAGCATAACCTACACCAAGTTCATCACAACCTTGGTTGAAACTATCACCATAATCATGATTCTTCTTAGCATAAATATTAACAAGTTTATCTTGAATAGCTCTAAATGATAATACATTTTCATCTATAATACTTTCATGAACACAAGTCATTAATGTTCTATCTTTAATAGGAACTATAACATTTTTACATCTTCTATTTTTAGCCATAATTATTTATTTATTAGTTAATTGATTAATATTTCTAGCACTACAATCAAAATGTACTCTATCTTCAAGATGATAATATCTACAAAATTCTTTAATATCATCAAGCCAAAGAGTATGACATCCTATTTGTATTCTCCATTCCATATAACCTAATCTTTCACCATCATCAGTTTTCTTTTCAGTAAAACAAATATGTCTTAGATTATAATAGTTTATTGTTATATTTCTTTTTGTAAAATCAATAAAGTAATCATCAGTATTAGTATAATCATAATGACTAAAATATTTATCATACAAAACATTAAATAGAGTAATAGCTTGTGATAGAAGAACAGAAGCATTATTACTTGTAATAATAACATCAGTTCTAGTATTCAATCTAAGTTGAATATTTTTGAAAACTCTAACTCTAATTGTTTTATCAAACCAAAATATGTTAAATTTAAGTCCTCTAACAGGAACCTTATACGTAATCCAACTATTTAATATATCACCGTTTCTAAATTTTTCTAAAGTTAGTTCACAATCAGATTCTTCAATAGCTTTTCGTTTATTCTCTTCACCTACTTTGAGAGCTTTACCCCAACGTATTTTAAATGCTTTTTCTTTTTCTTCTACTTCATCTACAATTTCCTTCTTACTTTTAGTAAGAATATCTTTCCAAACAATACCACTATTACGATATTCACTATAAAACTTACATTTTTCAATATAAGCTTTTTGTTCATCAGTAAAAACAGTATTTGTAATTATTTGATTAATTGTAGGATGTTTTACTTTTATATATCTAGCTCTCCAAGATTTACTTACATTTAGAAAATATTCTTTACCTTCAAATAAATCTTTTGTTCTAGATATATTATGTTCAGATGATACTTTTTCAAGTTTATATATAATATCATCTATTTTCTCTTGGATATAGTTAGATGTAAATACAACTTTGGCTTTATTATTATTTACAACATTATAATAATCACTGATAAGGTTAATAAATCTATCTATAAGATATTTACAATGCTCAGTATAAAGTTTATGAAGATTCTTTGTTATATCAAAATCTCTTATTTCGTTAACACGTAAAATAGTATAGTTATCAGGAACAGCACGCTCTAAAGAATAAGAATAATAATTATTATCATTAATAACTGCTATTTTACGTTTTCTATCTATTATACCAAAACAAGCATTATAAATATTACCTTTATAAGAATAATCATTCCAAGAGTTTTTAATATCTTCTAAAGTAGTATGATTACGAATAAACCATTTTCCATAAGTAAAGAAATAACCATTAACAAAACAATAAGGATTACGTTTAGAATCAAATAATCCCCATTCGTCACGATGAACTCCAATATGAAATCCTTCGTTTTTATAAAATTTTCTTTTAATTCTAGGTTCAGCACCTACTTTACTATTTGCTTTTTTCATATCTTCAAATATATAATTTATTTTATTTTTAAATTAAAATATTCAGAATTTTAATTCTAACGAGAGATAATTTGATAGACGAATAATCTATCATAAAAGCTATTTGATGCAGGCAGAAAGGCTAGAAAGCATGCCACCATCAATCAATCAACATTCTTCTACGGGGGTGCTAGTTAAATTCAATCTCATATATGTTTCCATCATCAGCATTTACTTCAGTATTAAGATGGGCACAAATATCAGATGTAGCATATTGTAGAACAGTTTGATTCCATATATCACCAAGTGCAAATCTTTGTCTTCCATAAGAATCAACATCAACTATTCTTACTTTTCTATCAGAAGGTTTATCATCAAGAACTATAAGAAAATATCTATTAATGTTAAGTTTATCATCATATCTTTTACTTATACAATAATATCTTCTTTTTGAAAGACCTTTGGTTACAAGTTTTCTTCTTTTAACATCAATCCAACAATTAGATTGATTAACATTGTTATCTATTTTATCATAAGCTGCTAAATTCATATTAATTTATTTATGTTTAATAGCTATAGCTTTAGCATGAAATGGAACTTGTTTAACTCCACTTCTTTCACGAAATTCAACTATAGCATAATATACTCCAATATAATTATCTTTCTCTTTAAGAATCTTTTCTTGATACTCGTGCGGAGCATTAAGAGTACATTCAAAACTTTCTTCATTTATATCATTTTTAAGAACTAGTTTACAAAGGTCTTTACGAATACCTTCAGGAATAATATCTATTATAGGAAACTTACCATCATCTATACGTTTATATTTAAACATAGCAGAATTACGTTTTCCAAATTGATATTCAGCAGAAATATTTCTAACAATAAGACCTTCAAAACCAAGATTAATAAACTTATCTCTATAAGATGTAGCAGAATCTATAGAATTTACAATAACATTAGGAACAACAACTAGTTGAGATTTGTTATTAAGATGACTATTAATAGTATCAAATTGATAAGATAGTCTATTAATTTGACTAAATCTAATTTGGTCTCTAATAGCATTATTCATATTTTCACAACATATATCATAACACCAATATTGAAGTTTATAATGTTGTGGAAGAGATGGATTCTTAACAAAGCTATTAATATCATTAACTTGATAGCCAGGTAGATATATTTCTCCATCAAGACATGCACCTTCTTCAATCATCATATTAAGTAGTTGAGTACCAATATAAGGAAGAATAACATCATCCATCCAAGATAATTGTTTCCATTCAATACCTTCTCTAGAATGATATGTAAGTCTAACAGGTTTAAACATATCAATACTTTTAATAGCACCAATTATACATCTAAGACCATTGATTTTATATTGACCTATATAATAAGATTTAGTAAAAGGTTTGTTATCTTTAAGAACTTTAGCTAACATAGGAAGAACAAAACCATCTTGAGTAGTATTATTCTTAGGTAGATACATATCAAGAAAAGAAGCTAAAGAACTTTTAGCAATCTCCATAGGAGCATTATCTTTAAGTTCAATAGCTTCTTTATATCCTTCCTTACGTTTAGCTTTAATTCTAGATTCTATTTCATTTGCTTTAATTCTTTTAGAATATAATATTTCAGTATGAGGAATTTTACCAAAAAGACCATAATTACAAACAATCTTATCATCTTCTTTATATATTTCCCATTCTAAAATTTTACCTTGAGCATTACGTTTATAAAGTTTCATTTCATTTCATTAAATTTAAATAGTCCACTTATTCTAGCGTTAACATTACGTCTACGCTCATCTTCAAGTTTAGCTTTAACTTTAGACTTTCTTTTAACTTCAGATTTAGCTTTTTTGTAAACAACATTAGGAAAATGTTTCTCATACTCAAGATTATTATTATGAATATGTTCCCAATTTTCTCTAACAACATCTTCTTTAAGAACTTTATAATTACTTAAAATAAATAGAATATAAGCATTATAAAGCCTATAAGGATAATCTATAGTTTGAATAAGTCTTCTATTATCAAGAGGACTTCTTCTAGAACAATCTATAAGTTTAAACAAATCTTGAATTAATTCGTTAGGAGTACATTTTTTAAGTTCATCTTGAATACATTTAGCTTCAACTTTTGTAAGTTCTGTTATATACCTTTCATCTATCATATCTAAAAACGACTACTTTAGTTGGTTTACCTAAACAACCATGTTTATATTGACAAATTCTAGCAAAATTAAAAGTATCAATAGTTTTAATCCTAGGTTTAGGATTATCTTCAGTTATATTTAATATAACACTATGTGTTTTATAAATATAATCTACAGGAACTTCAATACCTCTAGTGTCTGTAGAATCAAACATATCCATGGTTTCAATTTCTTTATAATCAGGACTGTCAGTATTAAAGTTTATACTACCATAAAAATAAACATTGTTCTTTGATATTTTAAAAGATTTATCACCACGTTTAAGAATTTGTTCTTCTCCAAACATAATTTTATCTTCTTCAACACCATTAATATATGTCATATATACTTTATTATGACTAAGTTTATTAGTACGGCAAATTAAACTCTGATAATCTCTGCATATAGGAAACTTGACTATTTTCAGATTTAAATTTGATTTCCGCATAGGTTATTGTTTCATTAATAAATTGATTAAGTTGTTTGATACTATAACATTTGTGCAAATCACTAAAATCTTTACCACCATAATTATATAAACCAAATTCGCCTCTAGTGATAAAGATATAAGGTATATTATAAGTTTCATATAGATATTTAGCACCACATCGACCTGTAGTATCAAAGTCTAATAGACTTACAATAATACCATTCTCGTTAAGTTTATTTTTTAACCACTCATATTCATTAGTTTTAAGTTTATAATTTTCACTAGGAAGATTTATGACACCTATATGAAGTTTATCACCAGCTCCCCCGTAGAAGAATGTTGATGATAAATGACTTCCTATACTCAATCTATCTTTACTAGATTTTGTTATGATAATATAATCATAATCATTTCTTTCAAGATTAGGTAGTCCTTCAAGTATATTACAATTAGTAATAAATTTAAGTTCTTTACTTCTATCCCTAAAAGGAAAATAAAGTTTAATTAGATATATACCTTGCTTATTTTGACCAAGCATATAAGCATAACAAGGGTCAGACTCTTTATAATGATATTTAGGGTCTGGATTAGTTACACGATTAATATAATATTGGTCTACAGGAATAACAAAATTGGCATTAAGAAAATTAAGATTAATACCAATAGATTTCCAATAAGCTTTATCTTGTTGATTCCAAGGTCTAGGAGCAATTTCTATTATAGCTTTCTTACTTCTTCCTTTAGATAAAGCTTTTATTATATCTTCATCAACATTTTTGTCAATAACTTTACCTTCAATATTATCAGAAAAAGTATTAGCTATATGTTTAAGAACAAAATAAAAATCTTGCTTATTGTCAGTACTTATAGGTCTATCATAAATATTAGATAATACATAAGCTACAACTCCATATACATCATCAAAAAATCCAAAACCACCAAAATCTCGAACTTTAAGTCTTCCTTTTCTATTATACACAATACCCATAGATTTGTTATAATCATCATCACGGAATACAGATTTAATTAGATGTCCATGATTGATACAATCTTGAACAACTTCCATAGGTATATTAAGATATTTGCTAACTATAGCTTCTTGAGATATTTTAGATTCAATAAAAGCTTTAGTTAGTTTAGACGTATTAGGAGTTCTTTTATACATTTGTTCGTAATGTTAATTGTTATTCGTATTACAAATATAAATATTTGATTTATAATAACAAAATAAAAAGGTGATAGAAATTAATCTATCACCTTAACCATTAGCAGTACTATTTAGAGTTTAGAAAGGCATATCGCTACCTGCTTCTGAATATGCTTCGTTAGTTACTGTTGTAATATTAACATCAGAACCACCAACTACACCTCCCATAGGCATAGCACCAGGAATACTAGGCATTGTTGGAGTTCCAATAGTAGGAGTCTTCTTAACTTCCTTTGGAGTTATAGATTCCTTAGTAACATCAATACGAATTACTTTAGGGAACTCTTTAGCTTTCATAAGTTCAAGACAACCTTCACCTACAAATGCTGGGAAAGAAAGTTCTCCACGAGAAACAGCAGTCCAATCACCTTTCTTGTTCTTTACATAACGAAGAAGTTTCATCCATACAGGAAGAGACTTACCGTTAGCATCTTTATAGCAAGCTTTACCTGTTGCTTCTTTGTCTTTATCAGCATAACTACCATTCATCATAGCAGCAGCAGTTTCAAACAATTTCTTATATGCAGCAAGAACTGCTTCAGGTTCTACAGATACATATTCGATAATACCATTGTTCTCTTCATAGTCTATAAAGTCAAGAGAAAGAGAATCTTCCTCATCTGGAGTAAGTTCACGTCCTTTAAGATAGAATACATCAAGAATATGCTTTATCCAAGCAAGAACAGCATTAACTCTCCATTCATCTTTACCTTCAGGGATAGTATCAACATTACTTTCAACTGGGAACAATGTCTGATAAACATATCTCTTCTCATTAACATTAGCATGACAAGAAGTAAACTCAAATGTAAGACGAGGAACTTCAAGACCTGTAAATGTTTTACCATCTGCATTAACAGATGATTCAACTCTTACGTCAGAAAGCTGACCTACAAACAAACCGTTAGCTGCTGCATCTTTCTCATGAAATTTAAGATGAGAAACAGCTTTAGTTGCATTACTTACACCTCTTCTAACTCTTTTAGCAGCCTGCGCATTAGCTGCATTTTCTGTACTTACCATAACTTAATTAAGTTTTTAAAGTTTATTACTATTAATATTAATATAAAAGGGAGAACTACTATTGTTAGTAATTCTCCCTCAAATTTACTATTTAATTTCTAATCTAAAGAATAAACAAGAAATTAATCCTTATTTTCGCCACGACGCATCGGCTCTACATCTTCAGCAAAGTTGATAGGATATGCAACTACATCAACATCTTCAAAACCATTGTTTACTACAGTGTTAATAGTAGTATCAAGGTCAACATCAAAGATACGATTCTTAGATTTCTTATCCTCAAGGTCTGCTTTAAGCTGATTCCAAAGAGCAGCATAAGTAAAGTTAACCTGAACACCAACACCTGTAGCAGAAGAAGTAGTAGCAACCTTGCAACCCTTGAAGTCTTCTACCATTGGAGAAGCAACATCATCAACTGATACATTAGAAGCAATCTCTTCATCAGTAGCTTCAGGAGAAAGCTCATACTTAGCAATAAGCTCGTCACGATTCTCAGCTACAAATGCAGTCATATTGTCCTTCAACCAAGCAGCCTTATCAGCTTTAGTCATACGAACAGAACACATCATAGGAGTACCATTAGCCTTCTTCTTAGCAATACCCTTAGCAATAACCCACTGAGTAAGTGAAGAAACGATAGAATCAACATCTGCCTTAGTATCAAGTGAAAGACCATTATCTTCTGCAAACTTAACAATATCAGGATTCTTAGCTGCAATAGCTGCTTCAATCTGGTCAATGTTGTTCATAAACATTACATAATCACCAGGAGCAATAGCAAGAGCTTTAGCAGCTGGAGCTGTAAGTGTAAATGCACCATCAGTAGAACGAACAATCATCTGAGGCTTAACCTCTACTGCACTAGCCTTAACTGAATCATTAACTGCTGAAAAACCAAAACCGAACTTCAAATTTGAATTAGTCATAATTGTAAAATTTAAATTGTTAGTAATTAATTAATTATTATTGTCTCCAATAGGAGTTGTTTAATCCTTTATTTCTGTGTAATCTTCATAGTAATCGGTACTAGGATTAGAATTACCAACTACTACATCTAGTTCACTAGTTTCCATAACACCCATAATCAAATCATCTGCTATATCTCTAGCTCCAAATACAAAAGCTCTATTAGCAATCATTATTCTAGCATACTTTTTATAAGTATCTTTAGTAAATAATTCAGCAGTTTGAGCTTCAGTAAAACTGAAATGACCTTTAGCTGTTATTTCTCTTTCTTTTCCATTTATAACTTTATATCTTTTAAAAGTATATTCAGTTACAAAATCAATAGGTTGAGCTGGAACTCTGACAACAGGATATTTACCTTCTTTAGCAACAGTTATAGCTTGAAAACGATTTATACATTTAACACATTGAGCATTAAGTTCAAGTTCATTAAACATATTACCCTTCAAATCTGCATAATATCTAAGAGGATAAACACCTACTTTATCATCAGTAGTTTTTTCTTCAGCTTCTTTAGGAGTTCTACATCTCACAACATATTCGGGAAGTTGTGTTTCAAGATAAATCGTATTACCGTCAGTATATTGATACTGAGGAGCATAATCTTTACTCATTTCCCATGTTACTCCTGCCCTCGATAACAACGATTTGATGATATGTACATCTACACCTGTTTTACCGTTAATAACATGAATATGTTCTATACAAGTACTAAAAGGAAGATTTAAATCATTAGCTCTCATAAGAACTGCAAGACCTTCATTTACACTTTTAACACCGCCTTTGTCACTAGCAATAATCTTTTTAAGAAAAACTTCAGCAGCAGCTAATTGTTTTTCATCAAGAAGATTAATAATACCCAAGTTATTAGTAGAACTCTTAGCAAGTTGATTATTGTTATCAACTTTATGTTCTTGTTTATTCATTATATCAAAGAGCTTGTTTTGTTTTACATTGCAAATATACAAACATTATTTTAATCTACAACAACACAGTCATTATTATTTTCAATATCAACATCAATTTCTTTTGTAGATACAGTTCTATATCTGTCATATTCTCTTTCTTCTATACGTTTTTCTTCCATAGTACCCTTTATATATAAGGTATATAATTTCAATGGATTAGACACGTTTAGATTGCTCATACGATACAAATAAGAACGTATATCCTCACACAAAGGACTTGTTATAATGACAACATCTACATCAATATCTAACTCTTTATCAGGAGAATTAGAAGTAGATAGTACATTAATCTTATTGAGATTGAAATTACGTTGAGATTGTTTCTTCTGACTAGTAACACCTAAATATTTAGGTAGTCCTTTCTTAGTGCCACTTTTATAATAAATAATATTACCGTTATCATCAATAGCTATAACATTTTCAACTTTATCATGATAATTTTCGCATATATCTTTATCATTAAGTGTATTAAGATAGTTAGTTACATCAGAAGCAAATTCTCCACGTTTGTTAATAATCAGAATTTTCTTATCTTTATTTTCTTCAACTATATCATTAATCTCTTTAAGTTTTATATTATTGTCACTAAGAAGATTACTTCTAAGACGAATTAATTCAAATGTTTTAGAAGCTCTATCATTAATAGTAAGAGGATTATAATACTTATCAATTTCACGATTAAGTTCAATACTCATATCAAGATTCAAATCCCAACCATTATCTTTAGCAATTCGATTACATACATCCAAAGCAGAAGTATTAGTTTTATTATTACCTATTCTAGCTTCATTCATAACATCAAAACTTCCAAATATGTTTATAGATGTGGAAATTTCTTTATTATATTTATCTAGAAGATTAGCATCTTCAGAGTCAGAATCAAGACGTAAAGGTATCAATACTTCTTCTACGGGGGTATTAATGCGAACTGCATCGAGTTCTTGTTGTCTAAATGTATCAAGAGTAGGACAAACTTTAGATAAATAAGTCATAGATTTATTATCTAAAACTTTATCTACAATAACTAGTTTAAATCTACTAAGACCTAAAGTTGCATAAGTACTTTCACTTATAGTGTTAGTTTTATAACATATAGTTAGAAAAACATTAGTTTGTCTTTCATGACCATCATTATAATCCTGACTGCAAATGAAAATATGTTTATCATTAAACTTAGAAAGAAGAAGTGTTTCTCCTTTATCGTTTAATTCTTTAAACTTATTAATAACTTCAAGTCTATCAGTAAATCCATCTACTAATATTAATATATTAGCAGTAGGACTGCGAGTTAGTACATTTGTTAATACTGTTACCAAAGGAATAGAACAATCAAGAGGTTTAGGACAAATCATAGTACCTTTACCTCTTTTATCTCTCCATTGATTAACAGCAACATTAAATAATTCTGTTTCAATCATATTATTATATTATTCACTAGTTTCATCATCAAATAAACTATTATACAAACCAAAGTTACGTTTAAGCATAACTTTTCCACTAAGAAGTTTTTTATTACTATCACCTTTTCTATTAGGAGATATACCAAGTTTTATAGGATTTATAATCTTATAAGCTTCGTTATAATAATACTTATAATCTATACCTCTTTCCTCAATAGGTTTATCATCTAAACTATTAAGAATAGTAACTGGTAATCCACTAGCTAGAACAGATTTAGCTTCAGTTGTTTTATGTTTCTTATATATTATGACTCCATTAAGACTAACATAAAATCTAACATGACGTTGACTTTCTATAGTCCTAACTTCACCATCAATAACTCTATCATAAACTACATCAAATTGCTTTCCAACATTCTGAGTTTTACAAAAATCAAGAATATTATTATGAGACTTTAATGTTTCTATAACAGGAGTTCCATTAAGAAAATAATCACAAACAGCTTTAGCTACAATAGGCATATCATAACCCTTCTTCAAATCTTTAATATATTGTTTAGGGTCTAGAGCACCTTTATACTCAAGTTTATCATTCTGTTGTTTATTAACATAATTATTGATGTCTCTAGCAACAAAAAGTTTATAGCGTTCACTATCTGCTTCAAGTTTATTTTGAGCGCACCATTCATTAGTTATACGTTTAAAATCTTCTTCTTTATCTGTTGGTAATTTAACAATTATACCATCAGTATTAGCTGATACAACATGAATACCATTAAGTTCAAGAGCTTCAATGACCATCAGAACCATAAGTTGACCATTAATAGTAACTTGCATTTGAGCAAATCTATCATAGAGGAAGTAATCTTGAAACGGTTTACCTTATTGTTTTCACAATAAGCCTGACTATATCTTAATTGAGTTTTAACTTTATATTCATTTGCTTTAATTTATTCATTCTATTCTTTAGTCTTTCTGCTTTCCATTTAACTTTATATTTTTCATAATATTTTTCCTTATAGATTTTATATTGTTTTTTATAATCTCTATTAGTATAATTATAACTAGCCTTTTTTGTATTTTCTATATGAGTAAATTCTTTAGTATATCTCCATTTATAACCACCTGCATGAGAATAAGAAGAATAACCATTTGCACAGCACCATATATTTGTTTTAGGAATCTTTGTTTGTCTAGAAGCTTCAACTATAGATATAAAAGAAGCAATATATTCACCATTAATAGTAAACTGATAAATAGGAGTACATTGAGATTCTTTAAATCCTCCTGTTGTTCTTTTTTCTATATTTACAAGACTTCCTCCATCTTCAACCCTTTTATATTTTGCTATAAGTTTTTCTTCTAAATTCTCAGCTTCAGTTTTATCAATATCTATAGCAACAATATTAACTTTTATAAGATTTATATCTTTTACTTTTTCGTTATAATTGTTATTTCTTCTATTACCTTTAAATACAAAAGCTCTTCCAAGTTTACCTTGACCTACATAAAATGGAAATTTTTCGTCATTATAATAATGTTCATATACTACTCTACGTCTATAATCTTCTGTATGATAACCATGTTTTATAGGTGTATCTTTATCTTTATTTTTACTAGTAGTACTTTTTCTATGTCCAAAACGTTTTTGACTATCTCCATTTCTACTAACTTTACCAACTCTTTTTCTAGAAGCAGTTACTTTAAATTTTAATTCAAGCATAATACTAAAGTTTAAAATTAAATATAAAGCAAATATAACTCAATTTTGCGCATTTCCCATAATTTCACAATTACAGTACGTTAAAATAACTAGTCGATGAACCTTACCCATACTATTATCACTAACAGTATCAAGGGTCTTGGCTGCTGATTGTCATATAATGATAATTTTTCAAGCATTCACACTTAGATTTTCATCTTATGTTGTAGCACTATCATTTTCACGAGTTTCCAGCAGTTAACGCAATTTTAATTCAGCAATCAATTTACCGAACTTACCATATATAGCATTAATAACAATTTTAAGTGCTTCAGCACTAAGCTTATTATGAACACCTTTGATAAATTGTTCTACTTCATCTGCTGTATGTTTACATTTAATACGTGTTACTCTAAAGTAATCAACCATTTTCGTAAATATACGTTGGTTAAGATGTTTAGGTGCTATATTATAAGCAACCATAACACTAGGATAAAATGAGCTTATATCATAATGAATATAAGTATATTTACCTTCAACGCTTTTCAGTTCATCAGGTCTATCTTGACTATGAAGTCCACCAGTTGCTAAAGTATAAGTAGTACCATAAAAAGTAAACTCTTTACAAAACGCATCTTTATTAGTATGATAAATATATATTTGTTTCATATCTGCAAGAATATCTTGAAGTTGCTTTGTTTTAAAGCATATATGAGGAAATATAATTTTATTAAAACTAAGACGAGTACGTTCAGTTCTAAGTTTCTTAAAAGCTTCAACTTTAAGTCCACTCATTTCAGAATAGAACTTATATAAAAGTCTATCAGCTATATTACTTCTAGCACTACACAATAGATTAAGATTAAAAGCATGACCAAGACTATATCGAAGTTTTATTTCTTCAGGTTTTTGTCTTGCTATTTCACATACTAGATAAACATCATTCTTATTATAATGAAGCATAGGCTCTACATATTTAGGAAGAACATATCTATCAAAGTCATTAGTATATAAAGCATTAAGTTGTCCAATACTAAATCCTCTATAATTAGGTTTCTTTCTATAAATTTCAGCTTCTTCTTCATCAATAGGAGGTAATGTAAAATCTAATAGTTCATGCCATTTAAGATTAATAGAAACCATCTTTAGACTTTTACCAAATTTGTTTCTATTACCATCTTTATCTATATTTACTCCAGCACTATTTAAAGCATAAACTTTAAACAAATCTACAGTAGCATACGGAAGTCTATACTTACGTATATAATCAAGTTCTTTATCAGCCCATAATGCAGATTTATCATCTTGCATAGAAATAAGTTTTTTACTTAATTCATAAAGATACTTTATGAGAGATGCAGAAGAATCATAACGATTAAAGTTCATAAGAAAAGCTTTAATCATCATATCATCATAAGCTTGATTATTATACCCAAATAAGTCATATCTAATAGGATTACCATTATCATCAAATCTAGCTTCCATGTCATTTATAAAAGAAACTAGTTTAAGGATTTGAGAATCATCAGTATCACTTATATAAAATATTCTACTTTCAACTGTTTCAAGTTTATCTTTAATTTCACTTACTTTATATTTATCTGTTAGAGCATTAGTTCCACAATCGGCAAATACTTTAAGATAATCTTGAAGATTAACAAAAGTAATACTAAATAGATTAGGAAATATCTCTACATCATAAGCCCAACTACGAATCATATATTAATAATATCATAATTATAAATACCTGTTTTAATACTATTATACCATTTAATTAGATGAGATTTGAAATCTTCAAACTTATTATCATCTATGTATTTAACAAAAGGAGAGTAAGAAACATTATATATAGTTCTAGTTTTAGAATCACATACAACAGAATCTGTATAAGAACTTATATTATCTATGTTAAGCCAAAACTTAGCTGCATCACCAAGAAGCATTACATGTCTAAGTTTATATCTTACTATTTCTCTAGCAAAATAAGCAGAACAATTAGTTAATATTTCACTATTTACAGGACATTCTTTAGCAAGTCTACAACGTATAAGAGGAATAACATAATAGTCATCTAGCTCCCCCGTAGAAGGGATTATATCTTTAATCACTTCTACATACTTACTAAAACTCATTCCTTTATTCTTATAAGCGTTATAATCTACATTAGGAACTACAATAGCATTTCCATATAGAGGATTACCTACAGGTTGTAGATTATAACACTTATTATTGAACATTCTAAGAGGACATTTATTACAATTCATTTATAATATCTTGAATATGCTTACTTTCCCTTTCAAGAAGTTTATCATATTTAGTGAACACATCACTCAATATATTATCTATGTATTTTTTATATCCTCTATACATATTATATTTAGCTCTACTTTCAGCTAAATGTTTACCAACAGATACATCAAATGTATTATTAGGATTACAATTAGCAACACCATTAGACGTTTGTAAATTGAGTGTTATAGGATTAACATATTTAATAATACATTTTATATATTTGTTATCAACAATATATATAACTTCCTCAATCCTAAGTCTATAAATATTAGGAACTAGATTTCTATGTTTATTTCTATTTTTACCCATAACTTAAATATTTAGAGTTTTAACAATAGTATATGTAAGTTTACCTTTATAACCTCTAGCTTTAAGCTCTTCAATTAGCTCTCTAGGAGTAAATTGAGCTAAAGCTTCAGATTGACCGCTTTGTTTACGTTTACATGTAATACAAACATTTTCTCTACCTCTACCATGTCTTGTAAACATATCTATTGGTAATACTTCGCCGCAAACAGAACATTTTTTTAGTTTCAGCAACTTCATGTTTTATTTCTTCTTGACACATATCTTTAATATTAATAGTTATTTAATTATTTGAAAATTCAATCTGACGAGCTTGAATGTGTTTGCTGATATATTAATCAACTAAAGACATTCAAGCCGACAGAGCTAAAAGGATGTGGGTCTACGCTTATCCAAATTTGAGAAATGCCTTGTATTTTGCTCTTGACAGAGCTACATACAAACGTTTATTTGTTTCAACAACATCTGTATAAGGGCGACCATTCTTATCGTAAACAATATCATTAACATCAATCATAACATTATCATAAGTGCTACCTTGAGACTTATGAACAGTCTGAGCAAAACCATAATCTAAATCTCTAGAATAAAGAATCTCTCCATTAGTACGAACAATATTTGTTGCAAGAAGACAACCTTCTTTAAACTTATAATATTCTTTCCATGCAGCAGCTCTCATATTTCTTCTAGCAGATTTAGCATGTTCTATAAGACTATTACTTAATTTCATATACATTTGCACACTAAATCTATCAGTGTGGTCAAGTACAAATAAAGGTTTAGCTATTTCACCACCATGAATGGCTTGAAATTTAATCATAAAACCTTTAATTTTATAAGTAGGATGATTATAGTTTACAATATCATTTATAATATAGTCTTCACTGTTTCTAATTATAATAGAGTTAAATTCATCAACTATAGTTGTATAAGATGTTATCAAATCATTATTAGTTATAACTGATTTTTCACCATCTTTAATTATAATCTCACGAATAAACTTATTCCAACTAGAAACACACATATTAGTGTAAGATAGAATACGAACACTATCAGTATTAGTAGTTATTTGAGGGTCTGAAAATTGAGTTATGACTTCTTTGTTAAAATCACGACAGTCTAAAACTCTAAAACCTTTAGTGTTAGTTTCGTCAAATACTTCTTTAACTCTACTTATATAACTAAGAAAATTATAAGATTTATTATCTATATCTTTTCTAAGCATATCAAGTAATGGTATAAGAGGATTATCTTCTTCTTGTCTTACAATTTGAGTAAGTTTATGAGTTTTGATACCTTTAAAAGCAGGACTGAATTTCTCATTTACGGGTGCTAACTGATGGTCATCACCAATATAAATAAGTTTAATCCTATTTTCTTTCAACTTACGTTCAAGATAAGTACTCAAACCTTTATTAATCATAGATGCTTCATCAACTATATAAAGTTGATATTCATCTATTTTAGGTTTACTCTTAGGGTCAAATGGTGGATTGTTGATGTCAAACTTTTCAACATCAAAATTAAGTCTAAGACCTAAATCTGATTGAAGAGTATTTACCTTACAACTAACATCTGAACCTAGAGAAGTTCTGAGAACTCTACAAGCTTTATGTGTAGGAGTAGCAAGACCAATCATAGAATAAGAAATATTACAATTCTTAATAATAGTTCTTACAAGATAAGTCTTACCAACACCTCCAGGACCAACAAGAGCACGTTTCCAATCATTAGGATTATAAGGCTCATTAATAAAACTTATAAGTTCAAAATAAGCTTTACGTTGGTCATTTGTAAAATTAGTAATTTCAGAACTATCTCTAAGATTAGCTTTACTAGCTTCATTTAATCTTATAGTTGTCATTCTTTATAATCATTTATATCATCTTTTTTTTCATTAATATCAATTCTATTACCTAAATGTTTAAATTCAAATTTAAGTTTAGTACCATTACCAACAATGTTTCCAATTATATACCAATTAGGACTAAAAGGTATATATTTATCAGAATAAGAACTATTAATAGAAGCAGTAAACAAACTTAATATACGGCATACAAGTTTTTTACCACGTTCAAATATAACATTTCTATATCTGAGATTATAACTATTATCAGTAAAAGGAATCTCATAATCTTTAATTTCAATAGGTATAGTAGAATTAGGATATAATCTACCATCTAAATCATCTTTAGATATATGAGCATAATAAGAATTATCTTTATAAACAACAGTACCAACAACAAGTAGAGATACACGCTTATAACATTCTTCTACGGGGGTGCTAGTCTTACTATTTAAACGTTTAGGTTTAGCTTTAGGTTTATTAACTTTAAGCTTTAGCTTTAGACCTCTTATTTCCATCACGTTTATCAGTTAACTTACGTTGTTTATTCTCTTTCTTAATTTCTCTATAACTCTTATTTGATTCGTCAGAGCTATCACTTATTGCAGCTGTTCTATCATATATACAATGCCAGCCACAATAATGAACAAGAAAATCAATTCTTCCCCATGTTTTAATACCAACTCTAGATTTGTCACGAACTCTTATAAGTTTGTCGCTATAATCAACACCACAAACTCTAGATACTCTAAACAAATCCTTACTTTCATCATGTTTCTTTGCCATTTTACAGTAAATTTAAATTATTAATAATATTAGTTATATTAGTACACTTATGATTAAGGGCAGTACTAACTCCCCCGTAGAAGATGTTATGAGTATTATCTCTTACTACTTTAGTTCTTCTAGCTGGTTTCGCACCATAAGCCGTAGTATAAACTACACTTGCTAGAAGATTATTAATTACAATTCCTCAACAATTATATCATTATTATTTTTAGTATTAGGAATTGTATATTTACGTACATGAACTTTATTTTTGACAGTTACATAATAAGCTATACCATCTTTTATAACTATCTTTTTCTTTTTAAACTTATCGTAAGTGAGATGACCATCTTTAATTTTCTTATAAGTTTCAGTAGGTTCAGTGTTATAACTAGTATATATAACTTTACTATACTTTATTATATTTATAGCTTCTTCCAAACTATAAAATTTATCAGTAGAATCTACATTTTTCTTACGTTGTCTAACAATTATTTTAAATCTCTCACTAACTGCATTTAATATCTTTTCTACAGTTTCAGCATCAATATCACTTTCAATGTTAACATTTTTATATGGTACACTTTCGATACCAAAATCAATAAAAGCTATATGTTTCATACTATAAGTTTTTTAATTTTTTGAAAATTCAATATAAAGGCTTCAAATCTCTTATCTGATAAATCTATCATCAAATTGATTTGAAGCCCACAGAGAAGAAGTATTATTGGTCTATTGGGTTATCTTTATTATATAATACCCAATAGTCAGTTTCATGGTCTTCCCAAATGTCTTTTACAACATCATCAGGAAGTTCTACAACATCAGTAGGATTAGGTAATTGACCATCAACTTCTTGTCCATCTTTAAGAAAGATATTAAGAAGTTCATCAGGAACTTTATTCTCCATAATATTGTTTGTTTCAAGGTAGATAATCAGATGGTTTAACTCTAATACTATCATCTATCTTACTTGCAGAATAAAGATAATCAGCACCTATATCACCACACATATAAAATGTTATATCTATATCTTTATCAATACTTTCTATTAAATCTTCAGCTGCATTATAATATGCTTTAAAATCATTTATAGTGCTACGCTGTTTATTTATAATACCATGTTGTTCAGTTATAGTTTTATGCTGAAAATAAATAGTTATTCCAGCACATACTAATACAAGACACATTATTATTGAAATTATATTCTTTTTCATGATTATCTTCTTTAATTAGTTTATAAATAAAACTACTACTACTTTCACAAGCAATAGCAGTACAAAATAATAAAAACAAATAATGAAAAATTTACTACACACTAAAACATATCCATGCTATATTAATAAGTATAATACTTATAATATACATATATATGGCTTTATGTCTAGCTTTACTATATTGGAAAGCTAGTTCATTTACATGTTCCATAAGACGTTTATTGTCTTTCTTAGTGGCTTCTAGAATTTGCTTATTTGTGGCAAATATAGAATTAAATGTTTTAAGTTCTCTTTCAAGAGAATCAATTTTAGCTGTTAAATCAGCTACAGTTTCATGTAGAATGATATTCTCAGCAACAATTGCTTTAATTTTATCATTAAAATTCTTTTCCTTAGCATCTTTTCTAAGGATAATACCAACTAATGTTGAAACATCACACTTACTCAGTTTAGTACTTCTACACTTTTCAGCTTTAGTAGGATTTGTTTTACTCATAAGTCTTTTATTATTAATTATTCAAATTCTATGTTGGTATCTGATTCCTTATCATCACCAACCATTCTTTCACCATAAAGGTCATAATCATCTATATCATCAGATATACAATCATTATCAACCTCTACTTCGTTGAGAGTAAATTCATCTATAAAGTTATCTTCATTCATATTAATATTGTTTATTATTTAATATGAACAAAGATAACTATTATATGAATTAGTTCAAAACAATTCTTAATCAATAACAAAATTAATTTGTATAGGTTTTCCAATAAACCCTTTATTAGTAAAGTATTGACTAACTCTTATAAGAGCTTGCTCAAAACTATTACTAAGAACGCTTATTTGAGTTTTTGTCTCAGCCTTATGAGAACTTTTAAAGAAATATATCATAATCTTTATGATTTAGTTGTTATTGTATATGTTTTATTAAAGTGCTAATAGCACCAATATTAATATTAGTACTATTAGCACAATGATATTATTAATCGAATCCGAGCATTTTGTCTGCTATCTTATCAATCATTTTAAGACCTCTTTCAGAGAGTCTTATGTTATAAATATGAGCAAAATAATTATCATGCTCAATTATACTTTCAGCACCATTATCACTAAACGGATTACTATATTCTTGACCTTCTGATACTTTTTCAAGAATAACATCTATTTTAGCACCACTAAAGACTACTCCAATAGCCATAGGATGTTCAATAAGATGATTGCCTGCAAAAGCAAGGTCAGGATTCTCTCTCATAGCAGCTATGAGAGAGAAAGTACTAACATATATAACATTGTTAGTACCTACAACATATTCACCTGTTTCTTCATCTGCAACATAAGCCTTAACAGGCTTATCAAGAGTTACACTAACTCTAGTCCAAGTAGACATATCCTTAGTGTTGATGTTACGAACTACTAAGTCCTTTACATTCTCGTTTTCGTTTACTGCCTTCAGCTGGCTCAATACTTCATTAGTGTTCATAATTAAAAGTTTTAAAATTGTTATTAATAAATTTATTATAAATTATACTCCTAACGATAGCTTAAATACTATCATTAGGAGTTGTAGTATAATAGAATAAATTATTTTATAAACATTGAATACCAAAGTTTATAAAACACATAAAATGCAATACCACTAATAGCACTAAAACCTATTATAATAATAAATGGTATAAAATAACTATTAGTCATTACACAAAAGTACTCGCAATTAATTATAGTGAGTATTACGATAACAGCAGCACAAGCTGATACTACCATCATCAACAAACTTTGGATAAACTTCGAGGTTGATATATTATCTTTCATAAGAATAAGTTTTATATTTATTATTTTAAGCAAAAGAAGTAATAGTAAGAACTTTTTTATAATAATCATAGTTATAGTGAATATCTACTTCACCAGTAATAGATAGAGTATGACTATCTTTTACACAAACTTTATTATAATCATCATCAAAAGTTCTACTATTATTCAATACATCATATACTTGTCTTGCATCAACAGTGTTGATAAAATATATATCAGTAGTATCTACATCAACAAGTTCTATTTGTACTTCAACATCAATAAAATGGAAGTCTGCTCTTGTACGTTTGATTACGTTCATTATAATTCCTCCCAATCATAGTAAACAGTAATAGTAAATCTATTATCCCAACGTTTAACAAGTATTTCACCTGTAACACATATTGTAGTAGAGTTCTTTCTACTAACAACGTTGTAAGTACCATCAAAAGCTTGATAATTATTCAATACACCAAATACTTTATTTGCATCATCTTCGTTAGTAAACAAAATATATGTAGTATTATCATCAATACCAGCTCTAAGATAAACTACTACATCATTAAAATGTAATTCTACTTTTTTACGTTCAAGTATTTTCATAATTTCTTCAATTTTAAGTTTAAGAGTATAAAGTTTGTTATTATTGTTACTATATAATGTAACATGTTGAGAGTATTATCTCTCCCGATAGTAGCGAGATTATCAGGAGAGATAAGAGTAGTTAGTTCATTACTAGAACCATTAGAAGTTTGGATGTAGAGTCATAAGATACGGTAGCATCACCAGTAATAGTTAGGGAAGTACCGTTAGTTATACAATCATTACTAACTTCAAACTCTTTACAATTAACAAGTTTGTTATAAACTCGTTCAGTATCCTCTTTACTATCAAACTTAATGATAGAATAAAAATCCGTTTCTACACTAAGTTTACAATCCACTTCATAGAAGCAGATTTTCAATGTTAAATAATCAATGTTATAAATAATAATGTCCTCCATTATTTAAATTAGTTATATCATCACATATTTTAATACCTTGATGAATTTAAGGTATATCTCTAAATGTTTTAGATGGTCAAGATGAACCATCAGCAACAAGACTTACAATAGCTTCAATAGCTACAATATTAAAACTCTTATAAAACTCTTATACAAGTCTTACAATCGTTTTAGTAAGTCGTTACCGAACCTTGTTTTTTTATTGATGTCAAGACTTGTTTTTTTATTGTTGTCAACTGCTTGTTTAGTTATTGTCTTGACTAGACTATCATGATGTTGACTATGACAAAGATTACTTTGTCACAGTCAACCTTGTGTTAGTCATGCAAAGCACGTATTAACATCGTACCTACCGAAACAATGCCAAACATTGATGCAAATGACATTGATGTCGGAATACCGACTTGTTCAACGATAATGTCATTGAAGACAAACATCATCACAAACAATGTTGTTGACAACACACATGATAATGTAAGTAAGGTTTTCGCTAACTTTTTCATAATCAATTCATTTTAGATGGTTGAAAATAATGCTAATCATGCCAACCATCAAGACGATGATTAGCACGATTAGCCAAGCTAATTAGAGAAGAATGTCAAGCATTTCAGCAACTTGTTCTTTGTCCTCATCTTTAGCTTGTCCATTTATGGCGGACTTGATAGCTAAGATGTTTTTCTCTGTGAACTCGATGTCTTTGAGTTCTGTGAGGAACATTGTTGCCTCAGCAGTCTGTTCGTTTCCATCAATGTCGATGAATGTATCGCCTTCTTCAAGGCGAGTACGGTCAACATCAAGTTTGGCATCTTTGAAAATGCCAATTACTTGGATTGGCAACAGTTTTTCAAACTTTAGGTTTTTCGCCATCAAGTTGATGACGAAATTGTCCTGCAAGTTGAACACAAACTGTTTCTTCGTGAACGACAACTCGTTGTCCTTGGTGATTATGAACTCGCCTGTAGCTTTGTCAGCCTTGCGAGCATCAAATTTCTCCTTGAACTTGAAGCCTAATTTAAGACGGTCTTCTTTGTCGTTGAACAGACTTGCGAAGTTAACACTCAGTACTAATGATTTCTTTTCCATGATTACAATGTTTAAAGTTTATGTATCTAGGGCAGAAACCTTTTCTGCCAAGACTTGGTTTTTTATTGATGTGAGAAGTTGGTTTTTTATTGTTGTCGAGGACGGGGGTGGTTCAACTCTTACTTTGAGAGCCAGGGGTTGCAGTACATACACCCCCACTCACACCTATAACCTCATTTATTTATATTTATTTATTCAAACCTTTAATTTTACTTGCTTTATTGTATTTACAAACTTCTGTATTCATTATTTCTTTTACTATTATTACCATTATCAATATAATTACCCCTATTCACACCTATAAAGTTTTATTTATTACTATCAATAACATTATTACTTTTATAATTATCATTCTCATTCTCATTATTATCTTTACCCATATAAATATTATCCTCATTTCCCAATCCTTTACTATATTTATACTATTACTATCATCATTATTAGCGTCAATTTTAATACTATCATTGTTATTATTATCATTATTATTTCCATTATAATTATTATAATCACTATAAATTTCAACTCTATCCCAAACTCTAGTTTTAGTTTTAACTCTACTATCATTATAATCTAAAGTTATAATTTCATTATTATTTTATCATCTAACTGCAATTATATTATTACGATTATAGCTATTACTGCTAGTAGAGTTAAATGTTTGATGACTAGAGTTCCGTTCAGATGTTTCAGAAGCTGACGCTTCTTCATCATCTTCACTGATATTAAAACTAACTCCCCCGTAGAAGAGGTTATGATATAATTCACTCTTTGACTAACATAACTAATTATAATTAGCAAGAGTTTATTCATCACATATTCCTTCTACGGGGGAGCTATTATATTTATTATGTCTAGTATTGTTAACTTTAGGGCAATAAAAAATGCTACTAGTTTCACAACTCGTAGCATCTTTAGTGGATATACCACATTCACAGGTTTCTATATTGTGTATAATTATTATCGTTATGATTATCTATAGTAATTTTATGAGCATAAGTAGTCATTAGATTATTACTATAAGAGTGATAACAACTTGTTGTTAAATCTCATGTAATATATCTTTAGAGTTCTCCTATGTGTTAAGGGAGGAGTTCTCCTTGGTGGTCGTTTCCCATTCAAGCAAGAGTGTCCACACAATAGTTTGGTTACTATTAATTGTAGAGAATCTTGAACAGTATCTAGACTAGATATTAAAGGTATTTGTTGACCTGTTCTCGCTTTCGGCTACCGAACATCTACAACACTCCATACTTAATATAGAAACCTGTTGGAAGTTTCCTCTATTTGAGTACTTCTTATTACGTTACCACTGTAACCCAACCCACCGGTCTTGATGCAAATATACCTTATTATATTTACACCTTTATTATATATGCTTGATAAAATGAAAATTATATGGTTATTTTTACATTAAGTTAATTTAACTTAATGGATTTTGATACAATTAAGTAAATATCTATATTTGTATCATAATAACGGACTACAAGTTGACCTTTAGTTTCAACAGTAGTCTTATTTTAAAAATTAAATAACTTATACTTTATGATTAAATTTAAACTTAGTAAAGATGTTTCAGGTAAGAATGTAGAGTTGGAGTACAATCTTCCTACTAAACTTAGTGAGATTCCTCTTGAGTATTTAGTTGACCAAACTACTTCTATTCAAGTAGCTCCTAATTATTCTTTGATTGCTCTTGTTTGTAAAGAAAATCCTTCTGTTATTATTTCAAATGCTAAGAAGAAGAATAATGGAACTAGTATGTGTATTCCTTTGTTTATTAAAACAGCAGCAGACACTAATGCTAAAGAGTTTGTAGCAGGTCTTCATCTTGGAGATAAACTTATTATGACAGGTAGTGATATAGCTATTAGTCAAACTGTAGCTGGAGAAAATAATGTTTTGGATATTAATTATTTCCTTGCTGTTGTTAATGAGAATCCTACTATTTATAAAGATAGTATTTTGATTCAAGATAAAGCTTGTTTTATTAGTTTCAAAGTAGTTCCCAATAGTTATATTCATGGATGTAGATGTAAAGTTAATGATAAACTAAAAGGTGAAAGTAATAGTAACCTTGTGTTTATCCATACACCTTCTACGGGGGAGCTAGATAAATAATATCTTAATCCTTATAGTATGTCAAGTGATAAAAATACTAGAAAATTTCCTAGAGGATATGATGTTACAATAGTTAGAAAAGAAGATGTTCTTGAAGCTATTGATGATAACATTATAGATAAGGAAATAGCTTTAGATTTAATTAAACAACTAGAGCTAGATGCTTCTAATTTTATCAAAGAAGGTAGATGGACAAGTCTACCTTTTATTGGTACTATTAGATATAATGAGAATAAGAAAGCCATTATAGATAACATTGATGTTGTTAGACAAGCTGAGAAAACTATGAGCAGACAAGAATATGTTATGTTTCGTAAGAAGCTTGTTATTGACAATCTTATTGAGAATAAGTATCTTAGACATTATAATTATCTAGTTTCAATGTCTATTACAGATAATAGAAAGCTTTATAATTATTATGTTGAAAACTATGGTGAATCTTATGCACGTCTTATGATGTATTTCTTTAGAACTTTTACTTGTATTGAAGAAACTATTGAACCTGTATGATTAATGCTGATTTAATAATAGATAAGATGTTAGTAATTGATGATAGTGGTATGCCTGTTGCTCCAACTATTCGTCAATTAATGGATAAAGATATTAAGCAGTTATACACTAGAGATAAGACTAAAGATAAGTCTAATTATATCAGAGAGTGTATAGTTATTTATTATCTTGGAGACCCTAAATCTCCTGCTAAACAAAGTGGACTTAGCGATGCTGAATCTCTGAAAATGGCTATTCAGCAAGCAGGTCTTAAAGATGATTATATTCCTGATGAACTTGTTCAAAAGATAATTAAAAGATATTATTATCAAAATATAACTGAAGCTGGTAAAGTTGTTGAGAATATTCAAAAAGGTATTCATAATATAAATCTATCAGTTGATGCTATTAATACTATTCTTAATGAAAAACTTCAATCAGGTCTTACTCTTGATGATTTACCAAACATTCTAGGAATGGTTGACAATGTTAATAAGAAAGCTAGTGAACTTCCTAGTATAATTAAAAGACTAGAAGAAGCTAAACAGAATCTTATGTATGAAAAAGAAACTGAAGTTGCTAGAGGCGGTAATGCTGTATTAAGTTCAATGGATGCTAGTAATTATTGATAAGTTATGGATTCTAGATATAATAGTGATTATCTTTATTTTGATGAACCTACTCATAAATATACTGATAGTTTAGGTAATAGTTATATTAGTGTTACTACTATGATACATGATAACTATACACCTAAATTTGATAAAAAGTATTGGCTTAGAAAGAAGTCTAGAGAGTTAGGTATTAGTTCTAAAGAACTTGAAAGACAATGGCAAGCTATAACAGATGAAGCTTGTTCTAGGGGAACTGCAACTCATAATGGTATAGAAGATGCTATTAAAGAAAATAGTATGTTTAAAAATGCTATACAATATCTAAATCAAGTTGAAAGTGGTCGTTGTATTACAGTTGCAGATATTCCTAATCTAATTCCTAGACCTTTAGATTTGAATAAGTTTAAAGAAGCTACTAATAATAAGTATGAAAAGATTTATGATGTGTTTGATTTCTATATAAATAAAGGTTATACTATTTATTCTGAAATTGGTGCTTTTCTTATTGATTATCTTATTAGTGGAACTATAGACATATTGTGCATTAAAGAGGATAGATTTGTAATTCTAGATTGGAAAACTAATAGAAATGGTCTTCAATTTGAAGCTGGATATTTTAAGAAAGATAAGTCTACAACTCCTGCTCAACTAACTAATCAATATATTGTTAAAGATGAAAAAATGCTACCTCCTCTTTCTCATTTGGATAATTGTAATGGTATGCACTACACTATGCAACTTTCTACTTATGCTAGAATGGTTGAGCTTATTCTAGGTATTCCTTGTGTAGGTTTAGGTCTATGTCATATTGGAAGTCCTTTTGTTAAGAATCAATATGGTATGCCTTATAGAGATAAAAATAATCAATATCCTATTGATGAAAATGGTGAAGAAACTGTAAATTGGTATCATATTAATTATCTTCGTAATGAAGTAGATGCTATATTAAGAGATAGAAAAACTTTTTTGGATAGTAATAGTAATAAAGTTAATAATCAACTTAGTTTATTTTAAATTGTTATGAATAAAGAATTAATTAATAAATGTAAGAAATATGATTTCAAAACACTTTTAGAAGGTAAAGGTTATGCTTATTTTACAAAAGGTAAGTATAACCTTAATATTATAGGTGTTAGAGCTAAAGGTAATAAATGCACAAATACCTTTGATGATGCTATAGTTTTAATTTATAATGATGAACTTGATAAAACTATAAGATATGTTTTTCCTGCTACTACAGACCCTGGTATAACAGAACTTAAACATCCATCTAATGTTAAAGGCTGTGCTATACTTGTTCCTGGTCAATATAGAGGTTGTTATCAATTAGGTAAACATAAAGGTAAATACGAAGCTTTAGTTCAGAGAAAACCTGTTAAAGTTTATAGAGATAATAATCATGATGAAATATATGATTATAATCCAATTTCTATAGATGAAGGTGTATTTGGAATTAATATCCATAAAGCAGGTCTTGAATCTACAGTTATTAATAATTGGAGTGCAGGTTGTCAAGTTGTAGCTAGTGCTAGTAATCTTGTAATACTTGTAGCTGTAGCTAAGAAACAAATTGCTTATACAGGTTGTAAATCATTTACTTATACTTTGATTAACGAGGAGGATATGTAATGGATGATATAAATGGTATTATTAAAAGAATTATACCTCTTATCACGGCATTAATATTTGCTCTGTTAATAGGATTTTGTATTAATACTTGTGTTTCACATAATGAAAGAATTGATAATAACAAACATATTATTGATAGTATTAAGATAGTCAATAAAAAGTATAAAAATCAACTTAATAAATTAGATAGTATTAAAGATGCAGAGATTATTGAAGTTAAAACACTTGATAATGATAGTACTGTTAAGTTGTTCTATAGACTTATCAGGGAGTAATCCATACATACCTCCTACGGGGGAGCTAGTTAATCAAGATTCAGTTAGTGTTTCTATTAATGATTTACGTACAGTAAATAGTAAACTAGTGGAACTTAAATATGAAAAAGAAGCTAATAAGGTTCTTAGAAATATAGTTCATAATGATAGTTGCATTATAGCTGATAATGATAAAACTATAGGTCAACTTAAAACTAAAGTTAAGAAAGTTACTAAACAAAGGAATATGATAGGTGTTGCTGGTGTAACATCTATCATTTTGTTTATTATAAGTATATTATAGGTATGGAACAAGATGAGATAGTTAATAAATTTATTAGAGAGTATCCTTTTCTTAATTATATTCTTGAGGATAAAAGTCATTATAAAAGAGCTAGAGATGTTGGCTATAATGACCCTAACAATCTGTTTATGATTGGAGATAGTGGGGGATTTCTTATGGATATTAATATTAATGATAAGTTTGTAGATACTCACAAACTTACAGAAATGGCTGATTTCCATAGAGCTAATGACAAATATACTTTCTTTAAAGAAGATAGTATTCCTCATAGACAACTTCGTAAGAGAGAAGAATATAGAAGAAAACATGGTTTTGATGCTCCTTGTTTGCTTCGTAACGGTAAATTAGAAAATCTTCATATTAGTGGTTCTATGTATAATTATCTTAATTATATTAATATGGAACAGCTAGATGAATCTAGTATTAGTTATAGTGATAAAGCTAGTGTTGCTAAAAAACATTATGATTTTCCTAAATTTATTGATGCTCAATTTTGGACTTTTGCTTGTATGGAATTTGCTATACTTAATGGATTTCATCTTCTTATAGATAAAACTAGACGTGGAGGTTTTAGTTATATTATGGCTGCCGATAGTGCTAATGAAATAAATCTTTCTCCTAATAAGGTTTGTATTCATGTAGCTGTTGATAAAAAGTTTCTTACTGCTAAAGGTGGTCTTACTGATTTTACTATTGCTAATCTTCGTTTCTATGAGAATGAAACTTTCTTTAAGCGTGGTATTCTTTCTCTTAATAATGAAAACTTTGTATTAGGTTATAAACTTCCTAATGGTGTAGTATCTCCTAAATCTTGGAATAGTGCTTTGTTTAGTGTTTCAGCGATGAATAATCCTGATTGTGCTATTGGTAAAGATGCTGTCAAAGTTAAAGTTGAAGAGGTTTCTACAATGGATAACTTTGATGAATTTATGAATGTTACTGAGCCAGCCATGAGAACTGGTAGTTATACTACAGGTAACTTATGTGCTTGGGGTACTGCTACTAGTGGTAATATGCAAATCTTTGAACAAAACTTTTATAGTCCTCAATCTTTTAACTTTATGCCTTTTGAAAATGTTTGGGATAAAGATATGAGAAATGAAGTTTGTGGTTACTTTAAAGCTTACTGTTGGGGTCTTCAAGGTAGAATTGGTGATAAAATAGCTATGGATGCTGATGGTAATTCAGACATTGAAGTAGGTATTCGTATTGCTCTTCGTGAACGTAAAATTAAAAAAGAGAAAGCTAAAACTTTTGCTGATTATATTAACTATTTAGGTCAGTATGCTCTTATGCCTTCTGAATCATTTAGTTCTGCTACTGAGAATCTATTTAGTAGTGAAGAACTTATGGAATGGGAAGAAAAGCTTAGAGTTGATAATGCTTATAAGTTTTATGTTGATGGAATGTTGTATGAAGACAACAAAGGTGGAGTTGAATTTAAAACTAATGCTAGAATAGAAAAAGAAGGTGGTAGACATAATGTAGACTTTTATGATTGGATTGAAGGTGTTCCTAGACGTGGTAATGAACATCCTCATGGTTGTATTCGTAAATGGTTTAATCCAATGAAGATACAATACAAAGATTCTAAAGGTCAACTTACTTATGGTACACCTCCTGGACTTTATAGTATTAGTTATGACCCTGTTGGTGTTAACAAAGAGAAAGCAGCTATTACTAACAAACATTCTCACAATAGTATTAAAGTTTGGATGAATCCTTCTCCTTACAATAACTTTAAAACAGCTTTAGTTTGCGCTTATTATGGTCGTCCTGAGAAACTTGAAGAAGCTGATAAGATATGTTATCTTCTAGCAAGGTATTATAATTGTATTGGAACTACTGGTGTTGAGGTCAATCGTGGTGAAACTGTTAGTAATTTTACTAAATGGAAAGCTCTCAAATATTTAATGAAAGACCCTGTAGAAATATGGGATACTAGTCTTAAAGCTCATGTTAGTGCTAGTTATGGTGTTAATATGGGCGGTGGAAGTGGAACAGGTTCTACTAAAGTTCTTGAAGGACTTCGTATGCTTAAAGAAATGCTTTATAGTGAAGTTGGCAAAGATGAACATGGTAAACCTAAACTATTTTTTCATACTATTTATGATTATCAAACTATTCTAGAGTTGAAGAAATGGAATAGTGTTGGTAACTTTGACCGTGTTTCAGAAATGATTATTCATGCACTTCAATGGAAACAAAGTGATGTGCAAGCTGCTAAAGAACTTAGTGCTAGGAAGAAAATTCTTGAAACTAGTGATAACTTTTATAATAGAGATTTATTTTGATTTTATAATATTAAATATACTATGTACGGAAGTAAATTTACTTTTCAATTTCCTAGACAGAAAGTAGATGCTGCTACTAAAGCTAAAGCTGAATGGTATGCTAATTCTATTGATTATATCATTAGTCTAGGTTTGAGTATGAATGATAGAATGGATGTTGAGACAAAACTTAACATCCTTCATGGTAATATTCCTGATGAATTTTATCGTAAAACTCTTAATCCTTATAATGCTACTAAGGAAAAGTATAAACGTTTTCCTGCTGTTATGAGGAATTTAGATATAATGTCTGATATTGTAAGACGTTATATTAGTGAATATTTTAAAGGTGTTCATCAATTTAGTGTTGGTAGTTGTAGTCCTGAAGTTGTAATCAATCATGATATGAAACTTAAACAAGCTGTTGGACAACAAGCTCAACTAGCTTTTCAACAAGAGTTTCAGAAAAGACTTCAACAACTCCAACAACAAGCTGTTCAAAATGGTACTCCTCCTGAACAAGTTAATCCACAAGATGCTATGCCTGACGAGAAGGAGTTTATGGAGAAATTTAATCAAGATTATATTGATGAACAATCTAAACAAGGTCAAGATGTTCTTGATTATGTAAGAGCTATTACAGAAGATAATCAGATATATCTTACAAACTTCTTCAACTTCTGCGCTTTAGGTGAATGTTATAGTTATAGTGAAATTAGAGGTAATAAGATTGTTAAAGAAACTGTTCCTGTAGTTGAAGCTTATCCTATTCCAAATAATAAGTTCTTTGTTGAAGACCATGATATGTTTGCTAGAAAGATTATGATGTCTTACAATCAAATACTTGAAATGTTTGATAAAGATTTGAGTGATAAAGATAGAGCTTTTCTAGAAGAATATTATGATAAATCTATAGATACTCCTCAATCTACTAGACTTCTAAAGTATGATAATTATAAAGGTTATTATGCTGACATTTGTGATAAGTTTAGTAAAGAAGAAAGAGAGTTCTTTAAGAATAATAATCTAAGTCCTTATGACGTTAATACTCAACTTTATGAAGTATGGCATGTTGTATGGAAAGGTTGGGCTAGAAGAGGTATTCTTACTTATGTTAATGAAATAGGTTTCAAAACACAAAGAGTTGTTGAAGAAGATTATCAACTTAATCTTGAAGCAGGAGACATAGATATTGAATGGGAATATGAGATTCAAGTTTATGAAGGATATAGAATTGGTAATAGGTATAACGCTGTTTATCCAATTAAAGCTAGACCTATAGCTTTTAATCGTAACGGTAAGCTTCCTTATAATGGTATTATGGAAGTACTTCCATTTATGGGTAAATTTAGTATTATAGAAACAATTACTCCTTTCCAAGTACTTCGTAATATAATTAGTTATCATCGTGAAATGGTAATAGCTAAAAATAAGATGCTTGTACTTATGTATCCTAAATCTCTTCTAGCTAATCCTGAAGATGCTCTTTATAGATTAGAAGCTACAGGAACTCTACCTGTTGATGATGAAGAAGATGTAAGTGGTGTTAAGATGCAACAAGTTCGTTTGCTTAATGCTAATATGGGTCAATATATTACAGAGCTTACTAATCTTATGGAAAGTATTAAACTTGAAGCTAGAGAAATGGTTGACATGAACGCTCAACGTTATGGTCAAATTACTCAATCAGCTGGAGCTAATACTACTCAACAAGCTATTTCTCAATCTGCAATGGGTTCTGTTATTATAACTCAAACATTTGATGATTATCGTAGAATAGATTATAACAGAGATTTGGATTACGCTAAACTTGCATTTATAGATGGACTTAATACTTCTTATTTAGATGAAACAGGTAAACAAAGATTTATTTCAGTTGACGTCAATTCTTTTATTTCTTCTGATTTTGCAACTACTGTTCGTAATGATAGTAAAGAAATAGATAAACTTCAACAACTTCGTCAATGGGCATTTAGTGCTGCACAAAATGGAGACCTTGATATGGCTATGGCTGCTATAACAGGTGATAATGTTTCTAAGATAAAAGATGCTATTAATAAGTTTACTGCTATTAAACAACAGCATGAAGAACAAATGAAGCAAATGGAGCTTCAAATTAAAGAAGAAGAAGTTCAAAATAAGATTCGTGAGATTCAAGCTAAAGGTGAGGAAGATAGAAAGACTGAAATGCTTAAAGCTCAGTATGAACTTCAATCTAAATATATTGATGTTGATATGGCAGCTTTGACAGATAATACTCCAACTAATGATAATGAAGCTAGAATGAATCTTGAAAGAAGTAGAGACCAAATCAAACAACAGATTGAACAATCTAAACTTGGTCTTGAACGTCAACGTTTAGCTCTTGATACATATAATGCTGCTGCTGACAGACAACTTAAACGTGAGCAAATGAAGAATGATTTAAAGATAGCTAAGACTAATAAGAATAGATATGATAAATAAACCATAATTGCGATAATCTTATTAAGGATTTGTCTATTCCCCAACTTAGTTGTGAAACTACGGTTGGGGATTATTTTTGTCTTTATAGTACGAAAACTAATATTTTGAAAACACGATTTAAGCGTGTCAAATATCAAAGTGGATTAATCTATCATCTAAATATATCGAGTGGCACAGAACTAAAAAGAAGTTGGTCTACGAAGATATTTATATTCGGATAAGCCTGCTGTCAGCAAATAGATTTGATGATTAACTGATAAAGCTACTTATATTAGTTTGAGAGTATTAATTAATATTGATACTAGTACAAATACTTATTTAACTCATAATATTACAACTGAAAGTAAAACAGTTATTGCATATATAAATAATGTGTATAACTTTGCACTTAACATAAATATTCAAATTATTGTTTAACTAAAAAATTAATTAATTATGGAGATAGATTTTGATGGTACGAATCAGCAACCTGCTAATAATGGTGGTCAAGCTGCACCAAATGATAAGAATCCAATGAATGCTCCCGATATTAACGGAGGTACTAATGGAGCTGCTGATATTAATGGTCAGAATAATAACAATCAGACAACTCCTCCTCCAACGAATCCTCCAGCTAATCAGCCAGACAATAATAACAATGGTGGTGATAATGGCAACCAAGGTCAGCAAGGTCAACAGCAAGGAGATAATGGCAACCAAGGTTCTTCTACGGGGGAGCTAGAAGTTGGTTCTCAAGTTGAGTTTAATGGTCAAGTTTATACTGTTGCTGAAAATGGTGACTTGGTTGATAGTAACAATAATGTATTTAAAGCTGCTGCTGATGTTCAAGATTGGATTAAATCTCTTGACGTCGAAGATGATGATGATGGAGAACTTAATCTTGCTAATATTCAGAAAGCTATCGGTCTTGAGATAACAGGAGAAGATGGTAATCCTATTGAATATACAGATGATGTTAATGGAATAAAAGCTTATGTTAGTGATGTAATTGCTAATTCTTATGCTGAGGCTGAACAAGCTGCTTATACTAGAATTTATAATGATAATCCTCTAGTTAAATCATTTATTGACTATATTACTATTAATGGTAACGCTAAAGGTTTTGGTGAAGTTCCTGATAGAAGTGGAGTTGAGCTTGATAAAGATAATGAAGTTCAACAGCAAAATATAATTCTTACGGCAGCTCAAGAGTTTGGTAACAAGTCTGTTAATGAGAATTATATTAAATATCTTAAAGATAGTGGTGCTCTTTATGATGAAGCTAAGTCTTGTCTTGAAGCTCTCCAAGAGAAAGATAAACAAGTTCGTGAGCAAATAGCTCAACAAGCTAAAGCTCAAGAAGAAGCTGAAATTGAAAGAGCTAATCAATATTATAACTATGTAAATAATTTGATTAAAGGTAGAACTATTGGTCAGTATTCTCTTCCTGAGACTTTTGTCAAAGAAGTTAATGGTCAGAAGGTAACAGTTAATCTAGATGACTTTTATAACTTTGTTTCTAGACCTGTTACTGATAATGAAGGTAATACTTATAATTCTGCTGCTGAAATGTTGTTTAACCAACTTCCATTTGAAAAGCAAGTGGAAATGAATATGATTAATAATTGGCTTCTGTTTACAGGTGGTACTTATAAAGATATTGTTGATATGGCTATTAAGGAAAATCAAGTTAAAGTCCTTAAACTTAAAACCAAGCAACAAGGTACTAATGGAACTGTACGTATAACAAAGCCAACTAATAATAAGTTCAATGCTAACGATTTAGTATTTGATTAATGTAAACTAATTATTAATTAAATTAAAGTTATTATGTATAAACTTAGAGAAGTACAACGTGGTAATTATGATGATAGGGGTTACTCTAATGAGGAGACTATTGCTCATCTAATGCTTACTAAACCTGCTGAGATTAACTCTACTCTCACTTATACTTATGGTATGGATGATGATAGATTCCCATTGACATTCCTTACTGAGGGTCAAGGTTCAGCTGGTGTAGTAGATATTGATACTGTTGATTGGACATGGAAGACTATGGGTCGTATGAAGTTTAATGACCAAGTTCTTGCTTGTTCTGCAACAGGTAATGTTGGACAAGGTGGTGTAATGTTTGATGTTGAGTTTAAGACTCATTGGTTTATTGAGCAATATGGTTTGATTGCTCCTAATGGTATTACTCAAGTTCGTATTATGAAAGACCTTGGTGAAGGACCAAATGGTGGTTATCTTTATCGTCTTCGTCTTACAACTCCTAATCCAAATGCTTATGTTTCTGCTGACAATCTGAAAGTTGGTGCTTATTGGTCTTTGACTGCTCCTACTATTCCTCAAAGTTATTCTAAGGGTAATCGTAGTAATGTTATGGGACCTGGTAAGATGACTTCTCAACTTGAGTTTCACCGTTACTCTAAAGAGATTGCTGGTAATATTAGTAACACTGTAGTTACTTATGAGTTTAAGACTAAGGGTGGTGGTACTACTAACCTTTGGATTAATGAGGAAATGCGTCAGTTTGACATTCAATGTCGTATTATGGACGAGGAACGTCTTTGGTTTGCTCAATATAATAAGACTGTGAATGGTGAAATTACTCTTGTTGACCCTGATAATGGACAACCTATTCCTCATACAGCAGGTATGGAAGAGATTTGTCATGAGAGCAACTATGATACTTATGGTGAAGAGCTTACTCTTAATAAGCTTGAGCGTACTGTAGGTGATGTTCTTGATAAGGATACTGATACTGGTTCTATGGAAGTTATTCTTTGTTCTGGTAAAGGATTTATGCAAGACTTTGACCGTGCTGTTCGTAATGATGCTCGTTCTGAGGGATTTGTAACTCCTCTTGGTGATAAGATGATTGAGACTTCAGGTGATGGTCTTTCTTATGGTAAATACTTCCGTCAATATAAAACTGTTGATGGTCACGTAATTACTATGAAGCATCTTCCACTTCTTGATAAGGGAACATTTGCTGAGAACGCTAAGTCTAATGGTATGATTCATCCTCGTACTGGTCTTCCTATTACATCTCATCAAGCGTTCCTTATTGATATGTCTACTTATGACGGTCGTCGTAATGTTCGTAAGGTTCGTCAAAAGGGTCAGATTTATAATGCTGGTGTATATAAAGGTCTTACTCCAATTCCTGCTTCATGGGGTGGATTCCCAACTAATGTTCTTTCAACTGATGTTGATGCTTCACGTTATGAGGTTAAGAACTCATACGGTCTGCAAGTAGATAAGACTACTAAGATGTTCCAACTCAAGTGTGTACTTTAATTTAAACTGATAATAATAGAGATATGACTGAATTTAATCCAACATTTAATGGAGGAGGTCTTAATAAACCTCAGAATAAACCTGAAGACAAAAGTAATTCAGGAGAAAGCAAAGTAGAAGAAAAAGAGATTAAAGAACCTAATGATTCTGTAGAAACTCATGCTGAGAATCCTGTAGAAACTACTGCTGAAGAGTTTTTTGAAGAAGATTTAGATGAAGAATATACCGATAATAGAACTATAATTGTTTCTCTTGTTAGTAATTATTCTAATTATCGTAGAGTTAATATGGCTAGTCTTGGTCCAGTTAAAGCTACAATAGGAAGTTCTGTTCGTTCTACTAGAACTCTTATGGGTCATAAGGGTGAAATTGAAGCATATTTTCCAAGTCTTCTAGGTATCAGTGCTACTCATAACGATTTTGTAAGTAGAGTAAAATCTTACCTAAGTAATATTCAGTTTACAATTACAGGCGGCGATGCTAAACTTGATACAAGTTTTGTTTATTATCACAAGTCTGATTATCTTGTTATCAAAGAGAAAGAAGACAAGATACTTGCAGCTTATAATCGTATTCCTAAAAACAACTTGGATGAACTTTATAAAGGAGCTGTTAAACGTGATAAGGAACTTGATATACTTGAAAGTACTAAATACAAATATGGTTATCCTGTAAATCTTGAAGAGTATATTTTGTATCGTCATTGTATTCTTTATAGTGAAGTTGCTAAAGACCCTATATTTATTAATGGTAATCAAAATCTTAGATTCTATATTAAAGATTTGGCTAGAGAAGAAGCTCGTAAAAAGAAGCTTGTTGAAGAGCGTAAGATTGCTTTACGTAATATAGTTGAACTTGATGCTTCACCATCTAGATTCCAAGCTGTTTATCTTGCAGTATGTAAAGCTTCTAATCAGAATATTGCTGCTGCTCTTAACAAAGATAAGATTAGACAGACTACAGAACTTATGGATTATGCTAATCTTAATCCTGATAAGTTTAATAAATTTGTTAATGACAAGAATGTAGTTCTTAAAGCGTTTATTGAAACTTTGATAGTACGTGGTGAACTTATTCGTTCTACTTATAACCAACAAATAACTACTGCTGATGGTGGATTTATTGGAGCAAATCTTAATGAAGCTGTTGCTTATTTCAACAATCCAAATAACAATGCAGTTAAAGTTATGTATGAGAATAAATTAAAGTTAATCTAAATAGTTTGAGTTATGAATATAGCAGATATGCACATAATGTTTAGGCAACTAGCTCAACAAATGGGTATGCAGAATGTTCGTGCTATTCTGCCTGAACAAATAGACTTGTTGTTGAACACGGCTATTATTGATGTAGTTAACGAAATCATCAAGAGAAATATAGCTGGTACTAACGATAGAGTTATTACTGATAATTCTAAGATTGGACAAATAAACGCTCTTAGTACTTTATATAAAAATGTTGAATTGGAAATATTCAAGTATGATGGAAAAGGAGGATTTACTCTTAATGGTGGAATAAGTCCTATACAAACTGTTATGACTACTGGATTTGAGTTTGATATTACTTGTAATCATGAACCTCAAGTCGAGAAGACTGCAATTCCTTCTGATTATATGTATATTTGTGATTTCAGCATTAATTATTATACAAATAGGAGTAATGGAAATACAAAAATTAAAACTGATTGGTTTCCTGTTAGAATTATAGATGATATTTATATTGCAGATGCTTTGAATGACTTTATTCTAGCTCCATCTTTTAGAAGTCCTATAGCTCATATAGTTAATAGGGAGGAAGGACATATTAGGATAAAGATATATATAGATAGAAAAAAGAATGGTGAATATAATATTCCTAATGGAGTAAAAGTTTCTAATCTTCGAGTATCTTATATAGCTAAACCTGTTACAGTTAAATATGTTGAAGATGTTGGAAGTCTTAATGTTAATTGTAACTTACCTGAATATCTTCATGGAGATATTGTAAAGCGTGCTGTAGATTTGTATCATGCTAGTCTTAGTGGTAGTCTATTGTCTGCACAAGCTCAAGAACGTGCTCAACAACAAGAAGCTATGAGAAATAATTATCGTCAAGGTGATGCTTCTCAGGCTACTCAACAACAATAATTTATTTAAACTTTTAATAATATGAAACAATTACTTATAGTTACAAATCCTGCTTTGGCTACTAAAGCTCCTGAAGATGGTCAGCTTGGTATTTATACTCCGAATGATGGTAAGTATATTAAAACTATTGGAGATAAGGATTTTGTTCTAGCACTTGGTCGTAAGGATTCAAATGCTATTACAATTCCTGTAGATGTATCTCACCTTGAAGTTAGGTCTTCAGCTGAACAAAAAGATGCTGAATCAGATGAGAATCCAAATAAGTATGCTCCTGCAACATTTGTAGGAAAAGTTAATCTTCCTGCTGATGAACTAGTATCTAATGGACTAGATTTCACAGTAGTTCTTACTAAACTTGGTATGCACTTCCATGAGCGTAATCAGTGGAGTGTTACTACAACAGGTAGTGATAAAATTGATACACAAGATAAGCTTGGTAATGAGTTGAAGAAACAACTTAGTCAAAAGCTTGATGAAGCTCAATTTGGTCTTACTGTTGCATACGCTTCTGGAGTACTGACAATAAGTGCTAAAGCTGGTGATTATACTGAGTGGGAAGTTAGTGCAGGTGATGACCTTTATAGTATTGCTACTGTAGAGAATACTCGTGCAGCAGCTCCTACATGTGATGCAGCTTATGTTCGTCAGCTTGCTTCTATGTGTGCTCAGAATCGTGGATTTGATAATACTTATCGTGATGGTGCTAGTATTTATCCAGGTTATCCAATGAATGTTCCTGAAGGTAAGTATACAATCATTACACTTCGTTTCTCAAATGATAGGAAGTATGGTCGTCAACTTAATACAGAGACAGTTAATCAGCTAGTTCATATAGCAGTTCTGACTGACAATGCTGAAGATATTCTAACTGCATTCAAGCTTCAATAATATATAATCAAATACTAGCAACCTCTTTTACGGGGGAGCTAGTATTTTAATTATAATAATATGGATGAATTTCAAACAGTTAATCAGATAGTTGGAGAAGCAGTTAAAGATTCGTCTTATGTTACAGTTCTAATTTCTAGTGGAGTATTTATTGCTTACACTTTGATAATTAGACTTGTTGACCTTTTTAAAGCTAAGGATAGAAATAAACCTATTGTTCAAATGGCTCAAGCTATTCAACAAGTTAGCGAGAATGTAGTCAAGCTTAATCAAGTTTTAGATAAAACTTTTCAAGATGCTGATAGTAAAGAAAGAGCTAAACTTAAAAATGTTATAGAAATAGCATTTGATAGTTTTAGAGTTGCTATAGAAAGACATTGTACTGATGTTATAATACATAATAACGTAGATAAGAACAAAGAACTTATTAAAGAGAATTTGTTTAAGCTTATCAGTACTGAATACTATAGACTTTATAATATTCTTTCAGCCTATGAAATTGATTCAATTAATGTTTCTACTAAATTAAAAGAAAATTGGATAGATGATTTGACAAAAGAATGTTTGAATATTGTATATAATGGTCAAGAACCTGTTGTTCGTATTGGACAAATAGGTAATAAACTTAGTATAATATTTGATGAACATTCTGTTTATGTTAGTAACAAAGTATTTAATTAATAAGATGTTCTTATGATTAATAATATTGAAATAACGAAATCTGTTAACTCCTTATGTGATAAAGAAGAACATATAGTTAAGACTATAAACGTTCTTGAAGAAAAAGGATATATTGTGAATAGAAGTAAGGTTATTAAACTTAGTATTATACAGATGCTTAAACATTGTTATGATAATGTTGTAATGCTAAATGATAATCATATAAACAATATCAGTAATATAACATTTAATATTTGATGATATGAATAATATAGATAGAAATTATAATGAAGTTTATACTATTGGTGAACATGAAGAAAATTATGTTATAGATTCTGATGTTTGTTACCTTACTATTCCAGCTAGTTGGATTCCAACTTATCGCAAACTTCTAGTATTTGTTGCTGACTTTGGTAAACATATTCTAGATGATTGTTCTTTTTCTTGTAAAGGTGACGGTAGTATAGTTTTTAATTGTTGGAATGTTTTTCAATCTGCTTGTGCAGCTTATACTTCAGAAGATTTTGCTAGAGCAACATTGTTTAAAGAATATGTTGATAAGCAAATTGACTTGATAGATAAGAATACGAATGATACAAGTTTTCAATACACTATAACTCCTGATGGTGCTATAAAAGTAAATGGTACAATTATAAACAATAATGTAGAATTTACTGCTAACAAGTCTACTTATGAGAAATATAAAGAGTGGCTTGAAAAGTATAAGCAACATAGAGTTTATATTAAAAAGTAGTTGATATGAAAGTAGTAACACAATTATATGAAAGAATTGGAACTAAAATGTCCCCATTTAAAGTTAGTGTCGATAGTGATGATATTACTATAGATGCTATTAATAACGAAGAAATAGATAACATGTTTAACAAAACTACATAATATAATGTCACAAAATAAGTTTTTGGATAGTAGTGGTCTTGAATATCTTATAGGTAAACTGAAGACACAATTTTCAGGTAACGGTATTCCTTCTATAAGTTTTGATAATATAGACAATATTAAGAACTTAGAAGATACTTATGAAGGCAAACCTCTAATATATGCTGTAACTAAACCTAAAAATACAACTGATGGTAAGGTTAACGTATTTATTGGTATACTTGAAATAGTTGGTGATGACATGTCACATGTTGTAACACAGATATTGACAACTCATTGTCTTTATAGTACCACAACTAAACAATTTGATTTTAATGCTCATACTGATGATAGAATATATCAATGTTATAGAAGTTATAATATAAACTCACCTCTTCTTACTAATGATAAAGGTACTTGGACTGATTGGAATCCTTTTGTTGATGCTACAATACAAACTGTAATAGGTGCTTTAAGTAAAAAGGTTAATGAACTTGAAACTAAGATTACAAATCTTGAAAATAATACAGTTAGTCTTGGTGATGATGGTAAGGTTAAGTCTTCTCAATTACCTAGTTATCTTGATGATGTTGTAGAGTTTGCTAGTATTGTAGAAACAGCTAATCTTTTACAAGAATCTTCTAATAGAGAAGGTACTGTAGTATATGTTTCTTCTGCAAATCAATTTGCTCTACTTGTTAGTTCTGATTCTTCTGATGAAAGTACAAATAAATATTATATGAATTGGATTGGTAGAGATAATTATGCAGATGATAGTTTTGTTCCACTTACAGGTAAAATATTTGTAGATAAGTCTACAGATAAACTTTATCGTTGGAACGGTTCAACTCTCAGAGAAGTTAGTGCTACTGAACTAAAAGCTGCTAGTATAAATAACAATGAAATAGACAACATGTTTAATTAATAATTTAAATTTATGGCAAAATATCTTGATTTAGAGGGTTTAGGAACTCTTGTAGAAAACATTAATAGTAAGTTTCTAAAAAAAGGTGAAGTTGATAATACTTTTGTAGAAGTACTTACCGATATATCTAAGCTTCCTACTACAAATATAGGTAAGCATATTTATCTTGTTCCTGAACCTGCTGCTTCAGGTGTAGCAAAGAATAGATACGCTGAGTATGTTTATACAGGTACTCTTCCTATAGTTGTTACAAATGCAGAACAAAATACAACTAATTATGATGCTACTAAGTGGGAAAAACTTGGTGATTTCCAAGCTGAAGTTGATTTGACAGCTTATAGTAAGAAAGCAGATACTGTCAATGGAGTTGCAGCAGGTACTAATGATGCTACTAGTATAAAAATTAATATTACTAAAAATAGTGCTACATCTAGTATAAGTATTCCTTCTGCAACAACTTCTGCTGCTGGAGCTATGAGTGCTAACGATAAATCTATTCTCACAAAGCTTGCTAGTCGTTATCCATTTGAAATTTCTTCATTTTACCCTGATAATAGTGTAGCTGAATTAGGTGCAGATAAAATTGTTAATCTTAATTGGGCGTTCTCTAATGAAGATTTCCATAGTGTATCAAGCCAAAAAGTTGCTGCAACAGGAGCTTATGTAAGTTCTATATCACTGCCAGCTAGTACTAAAAAAGTGTCATTTACTATACCTAGTGCTAACGTACCAACAGGAGCTGAAAGAAAAGTTGTTACTTTTACTCTTGAAGCAAAAGCTGATAATGTAACTAAGACAAAAACTTGCACAACTACATTTGTTCATGCTAGTTATTGTGGAGTAGTTGATGCTAATAAAACTTCATTGACTGCTGCTGAAATTGCAGCTTTAGGTAACAAAGCAGTACTTAATACTAAGAATAGAACAGTATCTATTAGTCAATCTAATCAAAAACTTGTTTATGCTTATCCAGCATATCTTGGAGATTTGACTTCTATTAAAGATGGTAATGGTTTCCAAGGTTTCAGTGGCTATAGTAAACTTACAGCAGTTACTGTTAATGGAACTAGTTATAATATTTATATGCAAAAAACTCCTGCTACTGCTACTGGTAGTTATACTTTTGCTTAACATGTTTAATTTAATAATAGATAGATATGAGTTTTATTATAAATCAGAACTTTGACTTAAAGTCACCGCAGTTTAACTTTGCTAGAGATTACTTTGCTGATGTTGCTAGTCTTAAAGCAGCTAGTGAAAATGATTTTCCAGACCATTTTATTACTAATGTAGGAGGAGTTCTTTATCAATTAACAAAGAGTAATGCTGTTGATACTACTACAGGTAAGTGGAGAAAGCTTAAACTTGGTAGTGATGTCGATTTGAGTGGTTATGCTACAACTACTAGTCTTACTAATCATATAAATAATCACGATAATCCTCATAAGGTAAGAAAAGACCAAATAGGTCTTGGTAATGTAGATAACACTAGTGATGCTAATAAGCCTATCTCTGAAGCTGTGAAAAAAGCTCTTGGAAATAAAGTTGATAGTGTAACTGGTAAAGGATTAAGTACAAACGACTTTACAACAGCTTATAAGACTAAGTTGGATAATATTGCAGAATATGCTAATAATTATACACTTAAAAAAGCTGATGATTTACACCTTGGTGGTATTAAAGTTGGATATAGACAGACAACAACTGGTGCAGAACCTCGAAATTATCCTGTAGAATTAGATGTTAATGATAAAGCGTTTGTAAATGTTCCTTGGAAAAATACTGAATATAATCCAGCTACTACATCAGCTAATGGTTTAATGAGTTCTACTGATAAAACCAAACTTGATAGTATAGCAACTAATGCTACTAGAGTTATTGTAGATGATACTCTTAGTACTACTTCTAGTAATGCTGTTAAAAACAGTCTTGTTACTACTAAAATCAATGACCTAAGAAGTGACCTTAATGACGTAGGAAGAAATGTTACTACTTTACAAAGCTCTGTTAATGCTATTACTTCTATAACCACAAAAGAAATAACTGATTTGTTTAAATAAAAACATTATAATATGAGTAAATTTTTAGATGTTAGTGGATTAGGTACATTTAAGCAACTTGCAGATAAAGCTTATCAAAGTAAGTTTGTTGAAGTGGCAAAAGCTAGATGGTATATTGATACACCTTTTTATTCACCTAATAATGTTATTAAAACTATATATAAATGTAGTAATGTTATACCAGGTTATACAAAATGGATATTGATACTTAACGAAGAAAAGACAGATAAAACATTCAATGCTTATTATATAAACAATCCAAGTTATTCTTTTAGTACCTTTAAGTATAAACTTGCTAATTGGATGCAACCTTGGGAATTGTTTTTATCTAATAATTGTCCTGCAAAAAGTGTAAGAATAGATTATTAATCAATTTAAACTAGTGATATTATGAATGATAAAGAGAAAGAAATATATAGGGTCATAGACAATGTTGTTAAATGTTGTGCTATTGAACTTCCTAATGGAACTCTAAGTATAAGTAGAGACGATATTCTTGGTAAATCTCGTGAAGAAAACATAGTAATGGCTAGGGCTATGGTTGTTGAACAAATGTTACATGCAGGTTTTAGTATTACTACTATAGCTCAAATTCTAAGTAGAAATGTTGCTTCTATAAGACATCTTAGAAAACTAGCTTATGATTATCTATCTATATCTAGAGTTTATAGACTTGCTACAGCACAAGCTACTTTGCTTAATAAAGATGTTGAACCTATGTGTATTTAATTAACAAATAAGAAACAATTACGTTTATAAGTTTGCTCATAATAAACATAATATTGAATGAATAATTAAGTGACAACTTGATTATTCATTTTTTGTAGCTATAAATCATCCTTCTTATATTTGCAATGTACTAATGCTAGCAAGTACAAGTAACATTATTAACTAAATTAAATTAAGACTTATGGATGATTCTAAAGTTTTTATGTTTCCTGATAATAATTCTAAAGGAAACTCTTCAACTAGTGATTTAGCTACACTTATGGCTCTTATGAATAATGGTGGTGGCTTTGGTAATGGTAGTTGGATTTGGGTTATCTTTCTGTTCTTCCTTTATCCTCTTATGCGTAATGGTGGTCTGTTTGGTAATCTTGGTGGAAATGGTAACGGATGTAGTGGTCTAGGTCCACTTGCTAATCTTGTTAATAACAATGATGGTAGAGATTTGCTTATGCAAGCAATTAATAACAATGGTAATGCAATTCAGTCTCTAGCTTCTATGTTCAATACATCTACTAATATGATTCAGACTGCTATTAATCAAGTTAATACTGCTGTAACTCAAATTGGTTGTAAAATTGATTCTTCAACAGGTGCTCTTCTTAATGCAGGTACTCAGAATACAATGACTCTTTCTAGTCAGCTTGCAACATGTTGCTGCAATCTTAAAACTGCTATAAGCGATGGTAATCATCAAAATCAAATATTAACTATGCAGCAAACAGATACTATTAAAGAATCTGTAAATGGTGTTGGTAGTGCTGTTACAAGAGGATTTGCTGATGTTGGTTATGCTCTTAGAGACCAAACTTGTAATCTAGAAAAAGCTGTTGATGTAGTAGGAGATAGAGTTATAGCTAGACTTGATGCTTCTGAGAAGTCTGCAATGCAGGATAAGATTAATGCTCTTCAAACTCAGCTTACTACTGAACATCAGACTGCTGTATTTGGTCAGCAGATAGCTGCTGCTGTAAATCCTTTAAGTGGAGCTTTGGCTGGTATTCAGAAAGAAGTTAATGAAATCAAATGCGCTCAACCTAGCACAGTTACTACACCTTATCAACCTTTTGTTGCTATTCCTAATTGTGTAGCTGCTCAAATGGGCTATTATGGTTATGGAACTTATGGTAATGGTTTAAATGGATTTTGGAATTAAATAGGAGGTAAAATTATGGCAATATATAATGAATACATTGGTAATCGTGGAGGTATACCACTTGTAGCAGCTACTCAAACGACTGCTGGCAGTGCAACTGCTAATGCTGTTTTTAGTATGCCAAATCATACTTTCAGAGCTATGGGCATTGCAGGTATAATGGTAATTAATTTCAATGCTGCTACAACTACTGCAACTGGCTTTGAAATGATGGTGAATAATGTCACACTTCCTCTACTTAATTCTAGTGGAGCTGCTTTAACTGCTCTTACTGAAGGTTTACATATAGTAGTATTTGATAAACAGAATAATAAACTTCAACTTGTAATATAATGTTTTCAGCTTTTAATCAAGGTAGTCTTGTTTATATTCTAGATAAGACCGATAAACTTAAATATAGTATTGGAGAAGTTGTTGGTACTACAATTCCTCAGTTTGCTACAGATGGAACTAATCAAATGGTTATGAACATCAAAGTTAAAGTTGGTGATGTAACAACTGACTTTAATAACATACCTAGCAATAGTTCTATAGTTACATATAAAGGTGGTAAAACTATAATTGCTGAGACTAAACAACAAATTCAAGCAGAAGTTGAATCTATACTTCATAAAGCTAATTATACTTTAGAACATATAGAAGATATTAAAGATGAAGCTGAACAAGCTGAAAGTATTCTTAAATCTATTGATACTAATTATGCTAAAGATAAAGCTAGAGATGAAGAAATAGCTTCACTTAAAGATAAGGTATCAGGTGTTGAATCTAAACTAGATAAGATACTTGATATAGTAAGTAACACTAATAAACTAAACTAATATGATGATTATGGTACAGACAGGACATAAAAGTATATCTCAAATGAGAGATAAACTTAGGAGAATGAAAGAAGACATTGAAGAACTTGAAGATTGTATAGCTGCTAGTGAAGCTAGAGAAGATACTTCCAGAGGTAGAATGAGAGATTATGATTATGACGATAGGGATTATAGAAGCCGTCGTGATGATTATGATGATAGAGAGCCTAGAAGAATGGGACGTTATAGATAAACCAACACCCCCGTAGAAGAATGTTATGAAGCTAATGCTACTAGTAGCTTATCTACATCTAACACCTTCTACGGGGGTACTAGTATTAATC